>Ga0247610_10001397_pt1 | contig 30120 bp, 13 predicted proteins | sample 174DNAGHGhighgp2_FD_193483 | JGI IMG/M metagenome (GOLD analysis project Ga0247610, IMG submission 193483) | Sheep rumen microbial communities from Palmerston North, Manawatu-Wanganui, New Zealand - 1742 DNA GHGhigh gp2 | ecosystem: Host-associated > Mammals > Digestive system > Stomach > Rumen...
GCTATCATTGAGCAGGCAGTACAGCTGCTGGGCCTCGACATGCGGGTCAATGCCGTGAGCGATGTCAAGGACGCACGCTTCGACTATGGCACCATCGACGTCCTCGACCTGCATTGCGTGGACACCGCGACCTTCGAGTTCGGACGTGTGCAGGCACAGTGTGGCAACGCCGCGTTCCAATACATCCGCAAGGCCATCGACCTGGCCATGGCCAACGAGGTCGACGGCACCGTCACCGCACCACTGAACAAGGAGGCGCTGAACCTGGCCGGCCACCACTTCGACGGGCATACCGAGATTTACGCCACCTTCACCGGGACAAAGAAATATGCCATGATGCTGGCCGACGAGAACATACGCGTGATCCATGTCTCCACGCATGTGCCGCTGCGCAAGGCCTGCGACCTGGTGAAGAAGGCGCGCGTCATAGAGTGTGTCGAGCTCATTGACGACGCTTGCCGGCAGTTTGGCATAGAGCGGCCCCACATTGGTGTGGCAGGCCTTAACCCCCACAGCAGCGAGAACGGCATGTTCGGCTGGGAGGAGGCCCAGGAGATAATTCCCGCCATCGACGAGCTGCGTCAGCGTGGCTTCGACGTCGACGGGCCAGTGCCGCCCGACTCGGTCTTTGCCAAGGCCCGTTGCGGACAGTTCGACGGCGTGGTGGCAATGTACCACGACCAGGGGCACATACCCCTGAAGGTATGCGCCTTCAACTGGAACAAGGAGACGGGCAAGATGGAGAGCGCTTCGGGAGTGAACATCACCCTCGGCCTGCCCATCATACGTGTCTCGGTGGACCACGGCACAGCCTTCGACGTGGCAGGAAAGGGCATCGCCAGCGACTCGGCCATGACGCTGAGCATAGACTATGCCACCCGCATGGCGATATACAGGAAGGCGAGAAACGAGAGATGAGAGATGGGCTGCACATCATAGTCATCGCCGATGACATCACAGGGGCCGCCGAGATGGCCGGCATGGCACACAGCCGCGGGCTGCGTGTGCAGCTGGTCTGTGACCGTAGCGTCTGTGGCGTCGCCCCTGCCGATGTGCTGGTCATCGCTACCGACACACGCTCTATGACCGAGGACGAGGCTGTGGCAGAGACCCTCCGCGTAGCCTCTTCGCTGTCGGCGGTCGTCGCCCGTGACTCCTCAGTCCTTATTTTTAAAAAGACTGACTCTGCCCTCCGTGGACATGTCGTTGCCGAGCTGAAGACACTCATGGCCGCCACTGGCTGCCGCTCGGCTGTCTATATGCCTGCCAACCCGTCGAAAGGGCGCGTCATCAAGGGTGGTGTCTATTATATAAAAGAGGGTAGGGGAGCGGCAGAGCTCGTGCCACTCCACATGACCGCTTTTAGCTACGATCCTGAGTTCCCCGCTTTTACGTCTTCGCTTCGCGACCGCTTCCCCGATGCTGCGGATGGCATCATAATGCCTGATGCGGAGTCTGCCAATGATATACGTGCCATCGTCGCCCGCTATGCTGGTGAGGGCACCCTCTTTGCCGGTGCTGCTGACCTCTTCCGTGAGCTTTTGCCCGCTGGGCGGTGTGATAGCTGTGACTCTTCCGCACTCAGCGATGGACCAGAGGAAGCACTAATACTCTGTGGCAGCACACAGAGCAAACCCGAGGCTCTCGGCCTCACAGAGAGTGCGATGCCACTGGCTGTATACGATGGTGGCGATGACCTGCAGCCCTGGCTGGACGATGCCATGTCAAAACACAAGGCTGGCGGTTCGCTGGTGCTCACCATCCCTCACACACACCGCACGGGGCGTACCGCTGCTATCCATCTGCGCAAGATGATGGCTGAGATGACACGACAACTCTTTCGTGTCCTCAGCTGTCCAACAGACTGTGCCATTCTTGCCCCACCGTTCCGTCATCTCATAATAGAGGGTGGCGCCACTGCTTGGGCCACACTGCACGCCCTCGGCTGGTCAAGCTTCGACGTGGTGAGAGAGTTGGCTCCCGGCGTGGTACGGATGCGTGCCACCAATGGCACCATGGTGACGCTCAAGCCTGGCAGCTATCCTTGGGCAAACACAATAAACTTCGGATAATGAACTAAAAATATTTGTCAACAATGATTAATGACTTCAATTTCTACGCCCCCACACGTGTCGTCTTCGGGCGTGACAGCGAGCGGCAGCTTGCACAACTCATCCGCCAGTATGGCGGCACACGCGTTCTTGTACACTATGGTGGTGGCTCAGCACGTCGCTCCGGTCTGCTCGACCGCACGTTCAACACCCTCCGTGAGGCCGGCATATACTTCGTGGAACTTGGCGGCGTGGTGCCCAACCCGCTGCTGTCGAAAGTGAACGAGGGCATAGAGCTCTGCCGTCGGGAGAAGGTAGACTTCATACTTGCCGTGGGTGGAGGTAGTGTCATCGACTCGTCGAAGGCCATTGCCTACGGTGTGAACTACGACGGCGACGTGTGGGACTTCTGGGATGGCCGTGGCACACCGCAGCAGAGCCTGCCGACAGGTGCCATACTGACCATCCCCGCCGCAGGCAGCGAGATGTCGAACAGCTGTGTCATCACCAAGGACGAAGGTCTCATAAAGCGCGGCATCAACAGCGACCTGTGCCGTTGCCGCTTCGCCATAATGAACCCCGAGCTGACGTACACACTGCCCGCCTACCAGACGGCCGCCGGAGCTACCGACATCATGATGCACACCATGGAGCGCTATTTCACCCGCTACGACGAGATGACGCTCACCGACGCCATCGCCGAGGCACTGCTGCGCACAGTGAAGGACAGTGCCCTGCAGGTGCTGCGCCATCCCGAGGACTACCGCCACCGCGCACAGATAATGTGGGCAGGCTCGCTGGCACACAACGACCTGACGGAGTGCGGACTGGCGAAGGACTTTGCCACACACCGTCTGGAACACGAGCTGAGCGCACTCTTCGGAGTCACACATGGTGCCGGTCTTGCTGCCATCTGGCCGTCGTGGGCCCGCTTCGTCATGCCTAAGCATGTTAGCCGCTTCGTGCAGTATGCCGTCAACGTCATGGGTGTGACCAATGACTTCGCACATCCCGAAGAGACTGCCATGAAGGGTATTGAGGCCACAGAGCAGTTCTACCGCACCATCGGCATGCCCACCAACATCCCAGAGCTGTTGGGCCACCCCGTGACCGACGACGACATTGCCACCATGGTGGACAAATGCAGCCGCGGGGGCACCATTACCGTCGGCTCGCTCGAAGTGCTGACAACAAGCGAGATGCGCACCGTCTACGAGATGGCAAACAACGTCTGAACAATAGAGAGAAATGAAAAAGAAAGCAACATGGATATGGTATCCTGGCGACTTTGAAGTGTGGCTGGGCAACAAGTTCAACAACCGTCGTACGGAGCGTGGAGCTATGTTTCCGCCGTTCTGGAAGCAGGACAGCCACTGGCCCACGGTGGTGTTCACCAAGACTGTCGACCTTGCCAGGCCGGAGACCGTATCTATTGTTGCTGAAGGACTGTTCAGCCTCGCTGTCGACGGCAAACTGCAAGGGGGACCGAGCGTCATACCCGCTGGCTGCCACACCATTGCCATAAAGGTGTGGAACCAGGCCACGCCACCAGCACTGTTCATAGCTGGGAAGACCATACGGACAGACAGCAGTTGGCAGGTGACCTACGAGGACAAGATTTGGATAGACGAGAACGGTGTGGCCCACGGCTCGGGCATCTACGTACCAGCCGCCTCATGGTGCTTCGACAGCCCCGACACGCCGCCTTCGCAGTTCCGGCTGCCCACCCGTCCTCTCCGTCCCGTATGTTGCGACTCTGTCGCAACCAGCAAGACCCTCTACGACTTCGGTCGCGAAACCTTCGGCTACCTGCGCATCCACGGACTGCAAGGCGCGGTTTGCATATACTATGGTGAGAGCCGCGAGGAAGCACTTGACAAAGACCACTGCGAAACGCTGGACATGGCACAGTCACACCTTCAGCAACCAGCAGTGTTCAGACTGCCGTCGTCCAAGGCCTTCCGCTTTGTCTGTATAGAGAAAGAGCGCGGAGCCAGTTACGACGAGGTGACCATGGACTGTGAGTATACTCCCTTCGACGAGCGGCACACCGGCTCGTTCAGCAGTAGTGATGAAGAGTTGAACAGCATCTGGAAGGTGGCCGCCTACACTCTCGACCTCACCACGCGTGAGTTCTTCTGCGACGGCATCAAGCGTGACCGATGGGTGTGGAGCGGAGACGCCATACAGTCGTACCTGATGAACTACTACCTGCACTTCGACTCCGAGTGTGTGAAGCGCACCATCCGCCAGTTGCGCGGCAAAGATCCTGTCACTGCACATGTCAACACCATCATGGACTACACGTTCTACTGGTTCAAGTCCATATCCGACTACTACCAGTACACTGGAGACCTCGACTTTGTCCGTGAGATGTGGCCCAAGATGCAGACCATGATGGACTATGTGCTGAAGCGTCTTAACGCCGACGGCATGGCCGAGGGTAAAGACGACGACTGGGTGTTTGTAGACTGGACCGACTTCCCTATGCATAAGCGCGGCACTCTGTGCTTTGAACAGATTCTACTTTGGAAATCGTTGCAGACCATGGCCCAATGCTCGGACGTCCTGTCTGCCGCCGGTCCTGTATGTTGCGATTCTATCGCAACAAACGCAACAGATTACGGAGCAACAAACGCAACAGACTACGGAGCAATAAACGGAACAGACTACGTCGCCCTCGCCGCAACGCTCCACGAAAGGACGATGACCGCTTTCTGGAGCCCTGATCGCAACGCCTTCCTGCATGCTTTAGAGGACGGTGGGCTGAACGACCAGGTCACCAAGTTTCCCAATATGTTCGCCATCATCTACGATTTTGTAACCCACGACGTGAAAGCCGCCATTACAAAGAATGTGCTCCTTAACCCTACCGTACCAGCCATCACCACTCCCTACATGCGCTTCTACGAGCTGGAGGCCCTCTGTCAGATGGGCCATCAAGCCACAGTCCTTCAGGAGATGAAAGCCTACTGGGGAGGGATGCTCCGCGAGGGTGCCACCACGTTTTGGGAAAAATACAACCCAGAAGAACACGGTCCGCAACACCTCGCCATGTATGGCCGGCCTTATGGAAAGAGTCTCTGTCATGCCTGGGGGGCATCACCACTATATATTATTGGTAGGTATTTCCTTGGTGTGAAACCCACAAAACCGGGCTACGAGGAGTATGAAGTGAGCCCCGTGCTCGGAGGACTCAGCTGGATGGATGGCGATGTGCCTACACCTTTTGGCAAAATCCGTGTCAAAGTAGCGGGCGAAGCTTCCAAGCTTTGCAGCAACGCCACGGTGGGCGAAACTTCCAAGCCTTGCAGCTCCTTCACTGTTAAGGTGTTTAGCACCGGCGGCAAAGGCACTCTCGTCCTCGGCGATATAAGAATCGACATTCCTGTCAATAAAGAGATAACTGTAGACTATTGAATCATGGACATACGCACCACCCTCATCGCCCTGTGCCTACTGTTGGCCCTGCCTGTCGGCAGTAAGGTGAAAACAAACGTGAAGAGCAGCGCCCCTCAGGCTGCTTATGCCGCCCAACGGCTGCAGGCCATACATAGTGACCTCAATGTCACCATCGAGATAGCTAATGCTGGCGACCCAGAGGGATTCACCATCACCCGCAGTGGCCATAACGTGACCATCGCTGGCAACGACGGCCCAGGGTGCATATATGGCGCCAACCGCCTGATAGAGGAGTGGCAGGCTGAACCGTCGTTGGCGGCGATGCCGGCCGTAGTCACCGATGCTCCGCAGATGGTGATGAGAGGCGCCTGCGTAGGTCTGCAGAAAACGGAATACTTGCCGGGACACAGGGTGTACGAATATCCCTACACGCCTGAGAACTTCCCTTGGTTCTATGACAAAGCGTTGTGGATACGCTATCTCGACATGCTCGCCTCGTGCAACATGAACACCGTATACCTGTGGAATGGGCATCCCTTTGCCTCGCTGGTCAAGCTCGAGGACTATCCCTTTGCACCCGAGGTCGACGATGCCACGATGAAGATGAACCAGGAGATGTTCACATTCCTTGTCGACGAGGCCGACCGCCGTGGCATACGTGTCATACAGATGTTTTACAACATCATTCTCTCAAAGCCGTTTGCCGATCACTACGGGCTGAAGACGCAGGACCGCAACCGTCCCATAACACCCCTCATTGCCGACTATACGCGCAAGAGCATCGCTGCGTTCGTAGAGAAATATCCTAAGGTGGGACTGCTCATCTGTCTGGGCGAGGCCATGAGCGGCATCACCACCGACATTGACTGGATGACGCAGACCATCATACCGGGCATCAAGGACGGCCTTTCAGCAAAAGGCGTCCAGTATGTTGCGATGCCATCACAACAAACAGCTCCCGGCTCTCTTCCCCCCATCATCCTCCGCTCCCACGACACTTTCGCCCCAGCTGTGCTGAAAGCGGCGCTGCCACTCTATCCCAACATCTACACCATGTCGAAATACACTGGCGAGAGCCTCACCACCTACGAACCGGGAGGACCGTGGGGCGAGACGCACCGCGAACTGGCTGCGGCAGCACCAGTGCATATAGACAATGTGCATATACTCGCCAATCTCGAGCCATGGCGCTGGTCCTCGCCGGCCTTCATACAGAAGACCGTCGCCGCCATGCACAGAGTGCACCACTCCAAGGGCCTGCACCTATATCCCCAGGCGTCTTACTGGGATTGGCCTTATACCGCCGACCGGCTGGCTGATGGCCGTCGGCTGCTGCAGATAGACCGTGACTGGATGTGGTACAAAGCATGGGGGCGCTATGCTTGGGGAACCGCCGAACCAGAGACTGCCGCCACGGCAGAGGCTTGCGCCGACTCAGAGAGAAACTACTGGAAACGCCAGCTGGCAGAGCACTATGGCATAGCTGAGGAGGCTGCCGAATGGCTCATCACCGCTTACGACGAGGCTGGCGAGATAGCACCTAAGCTGCTGCGCCGCTTCGGCATCACCGAGGGAAACCGTCAGACACTACTCTTAGGCATGACGATGGCGCAGCTCGTCAACCCTTATAAGTTCAATATCTACCCGGGCTTTTACGAGAGCTGCGGCCCTGAGGGTGAAAAACTCATAGAGTACGTCGAGAAGGAGCACAAGCACCAGGCACACAAGGGCGAACTGCCCCTTGACATAGTAGACCAGTGTGTGGAGCATGGCCGACGAGCTTCCGAAGCCTTCGAACGCGTCGTCCAGTATGTTGCGACTGAGTCGCAACAACCAGACCAACAAGCAGAGCTAAGGCGCGTAGGCTTCGACATTGCCATCTATACCATCTTCGCGCTCCATTTCCAGCAGAAAGTGCTCGCTGCCAAGGAGGTGCTCGACTACAAGTGGACTAAGAACGTAAGACATCTGGAGAAGGCCGTGCCGCTGTTGGAGAAAAGTGTTGCCTTGTGGCGGGCGCTTGCTGTGATGACCGACAGCACCTACCTCTATGCCAACTCCATGCAGACCGCCCAGCGCCGCATACCCGTAGGTGGCGACAACGGCAAGATGAAGACCTGGCGTGAGCTGCTCGCTGTTTACGAGGGCGAGCTTGCTGCCTTGAAGTCGAATATCGAAAAGTTGAAGCACCCCGTTGCCCGCACCGACGCTCTCATCACTCCGTTGAAGCCAGCCTCCGTCAAATATTTTGCGGCTGTGTCGCAAAAAGCCGCCCCCACCGTCGTCACTCTGCAGAAAGGCGCTATACTCTTTGAAAACCGCCCCGACACACCTGTCGACTCTGTCGCCCCAGAGCTGGTCGGACTGGAGGCCCTCGTGCTCAATCGTGACAGCACCCGCATAGTAGGCACGACAATAGAGTTTGAGACCGACAAACCCGTGAAGGTCCTCGTGGGATTCTTCAAGGACGATGACCCTAAATGGGCCACACCGCCGAAACTTGAGACCGATGCCACTGGCAACGAGTATGGACAGGCCGAACCTGTACTTACCAATGCCATAGCCATTGAGCAGATGCCCAAGGTTAATATACACTGCTACTCGCTATCTCAAGGCCATCACACATTGCGACTGCCAAAGGGCATCATCATGGTGGCTGGCATCACAAACGACAATATCCACCCCCGTGACTGCGCTCTCAACGGACCTTCCACAGAGGTAGACTGGCTGTTTGCCGAATAGGGGGAACGACTATTACTAAAAGACTATTGATATGCTCTATAAAACAGACTATAAGTGTTCAGCCGCTTTGATGTTATTGCCCTTTGTCTTCTTGCCAGCCATGGCTCAGGACATAGGGCAGGGCACTATGCAGCATATCTACGAAGAGGTGCGCACGCCATATAAGTACGGCCTTTTCGTGGCTCCAACCGACAACTACCATAAGTTCGACTGCCCCACTGTCTTCCGTCAGGATGGCAAGTGGCTGATGACCTATGTCTGCTACGACGGCAAGGACGGTACCGACGGCCGTGGCTACGAGACATGGCTCGCCCAGAGCGATGACCTGCTCCACTGGCAAACCCTCGGACGCATACTTGCCCTACCTCAGCAGTCCCAGGCGGCGCAGAAGCCACAGAAGACCCTTTGGGACGAGAACCAGCGTGGAGGCTTCCCCGCGCTCATAGACTGGACATGGGGGGGCAGCTATGAGATGAAGGAATATAAAGGCCGGCACTGGATGACATACATCGGTGGTCACGGCACTGGCTACGAGGCCGTGCGTGAGCCGCTGAACATTGGACTCGCCTGGACCAGTGGCGACATTGCCCAGGCCCAGCAGTGGCATACATCAAAAAAGCCTTTGCTGTCTGTCAACGACAAGGACGCCCAGTGGTGGGAGAAACTAACGCAATACAAGAGCACCATTTATGAGGTGAATAGTGGAAAAGGGCCGGCGGACAATTTGCTGCCTCCCGAGATTGCCAGTCACCGCTTCCTGATGTTCTACAACGCTGGCGGCACAAACCCCAGCAACAGCCTTAAGGCCGAGCGTATAGGCATGGCACTGAGCAATGACCTGAAAAAGTGGAAACGCTATGCCCTTAATCCTGTCTATTTCCATGAGGCACCGGGAATCATCACTGGCGACGCCCAAATTGTGAAGATGGACGACCTCTTCGTGATGTTCTATTTCTCTGCCTACAACCCTGAAAGGAAATACAATGCCTACAACACTTTTTCGGTCTCGCGCGACCTCATTCATTGGCAAGACTGGAATGGTCCCGACCTCATAGCCCCCTCAAAGCCATACGACGAGATGTTCGCCCACAAGAGCTATGTGCTGAAGCACGATGGGGTGGTCTATCATTTCTACTGTGCTGTCAACAACGCCCAGCAGCGTGGCATTGCTGTTGCCACCAGCGTGCCTATGGGACGCTCGGAGGTGCACTTCCCGGAACCGGAGCCTACAGGCAAGCGCCGCCTGTTCCCGCTCAACGACAACTGGACGGGTTCCGTATGTGGCGATTCCATTGCCACCACCATCACCCTTCCCCATAATTTCGACGACTATTACGGCTACCGCCAGCTGCGCCATGGCAATCTGCATGGTTCAGCGGTATACAGCAAGTCTTTCGTCTGTGAGAAACGTTCTGGCAAGCGCTACTTCCTACAGCTCGAAGGGGTGGGAACCTTTGCCACTGTTACTCTCAACGGTCATGACTATCCCCGCGAGCTGGTAGGGCGAACCGTTTGGACGCTCGATGTCAGCGATGCTATCCGCGACGGCAACAATGACATTCAGGTGCTTGTAGACCACCCCGCCATGCAGACCTCTTCACCCTGGGTCTGTGGCGGATGCTCCTCAGAGTATGGCTTTAGTGAGGGAAGCCAGCCGTTTGGCATTTTCCGCCCCGTGACGCTTGTGGAGACCGACGAGGTGCGCATCGAACCTTTTGGCGTTCACATCTGGGCAAATGATGCCTGCGACAGCGTGTTCATAGAGACCGAAGTTCACAACTACAGCACTGCCCAGCGCTACGTAGAGGTTGTCAACAAGTTAGCTGAAGCCTCTGGCAAGACCGTGTTCCGTCTCTCAGAGAGTTTAAACCTTGAGGCAGGCGAGACACGCACGCTACGGCAGTCGGCCGCCATTGTCAACGCCCACCTATGGAGCCTCGAAGACCCCTACCTCTATACTCTGACATCCATGCTGAAGCAGCCAGAGCGTAGGGATGGCGATGCTGCCCCCGCTCTCATCACCATCGACGATGTGTGCACGCCCTTCGGCATACGCACCATCAGCTGGCCCCGTAGTGTATGTTGCGATTCCATTCGTCGTGTATGTTGCGATTCCATCGCAACAACCCCAACAGACAACCGCTTCCGTCTCAACGGCAAGCCTGTCTTCATCAATGGCACTTGCGAATACGAGCACCTTCTCGGCCAGAGCCATGCCTTCACGCCAGAACAGATACGCTCGAGGGTGAAGCAGATACGCAATGCCGGTTTCAACGCATTCCGTGAGGCACACCAGCCCCACAACTTGTTGTACCAGCAGCTCTTCGACAAGCAGGGCATGCTCTTCTGGAGCCAGTTCTCTGCCCACATCTGGTACGATACACCCGCGTTCCGTGACAATTTCAAGCGTTTGCTTGTGCGATGGATAAAAGAGCGTCGCAACAGCCCGTCTGTCATACTCTGGGGACTGCAGAACGAGAGCGTGCTGCCGCGCGACTTTGCCATGGAGTGCACCGACATCATACGCAGTCTTGACCCTACTGCCTCTAAGCAGCGTCTTGTCACTACCTGTAATGGTGGCGAGGGCACCGACTGGAACGTCATACAGAACTGGAGCGGCACCTATGGAGGCTCTGCCGCCAACTATGACGAGGAGCTCTCACGTCCTGACCAGCTTCTCAATGGCGAATATGGCGCATGGCGCACCCTCGACCTCCACGGTACAGACAAGTACAGCGAAGAGAGTTTCACTGCCCTGCTCGCCCTCAAAGACAGCCTTGCCCGGAAAGCTTTCGAAGTGGGCGAAGCCTCCAAGCTTTGTCCAAAGGACTTGTCTGTTGATGATACGCAGCACTACGGAGTCTGTGGACATTTCCAGTGGCTTTTCGCCAGCCACGACAATCCCGGACGTGTTCAGCCCGACGGTGCCCTGCGCCGCATAGACAAGATCGGCCCCATCAACTACAAAGGTCTCACTACCATCTGGGAAGAGCCCACACTGGCCTACTACATGTACAAAGGCCGCCACAGTCCAGTATGTTGCGTTTCCAACGCAACTGGCCAAACCGCTGCAGACCGCAACCACGACCTGCTGAAGGCGGCTCCAGACCACCACTACCTCTGCCGCATCAACTGCGGCGGCGATGCATACACCGATGAATTCGGTCAGCAGTGGCAGGCCGACGACTCTATAGTCAGTCACTCCTGGGGGCAGGACTTCCCCGGCATCCCGGCTTTCCAGGCGTCACAGCGTCATATCGCCGACTCCATACGCGGCACCGGTAGCGATGCGCTCTTCCAGTCCTTCCGTTTTGGTCGCCACCGTCTGTGGTACGACCTCCCGTTCCAGTATGTTGCGTTGCCAACGCAACATACGCAACACACGCAACACACAGCACAAAGCTCTTACACCGGTCTTTACCGCATAGAGCTTTATTTCCTGGAACCCTGGCATGGCAAGGGCGACCTCTCAGAGACTTCTGACTACGAGGGTCTCCGCATCTTCGATGTCGCCATCAACGACTCCATTGTCATCGACGACCTCGACCCTTGGGCCGAAGCCGGCTACTGCGGAGCGCTAAAGCGTGTCGTCTATGCTCCTGCTAAGAACGGTCGCCTCGTCATATCCTTCCCAGAGGTGAAGGCCGGGCAGGCAGTCATTGCCGCCATCGCGGTGGCAGTGCCTTCTGCTGACAGCACTCACCCCTCTTCCACAGTCGGTGGCTCACTCGCAGGCACCACCCCGTCTCCATCTGCCTGGCTCTCTTTAGACACCGACACCATAGCCAAGCTCCCGAAGGAAGAGCTGCCCCACGACGCTGACCCGCATCCAGCCACCGTCTACACTCCCCATACCACTACTGCCGCTGCCACTGTCTGGACCATCACTCCTGGTCTTGGTCAGGAGTATGCCCTACGATTCCGTTATAAGAACATCACTGGTGCCCCCATTAGTGCGCGCCTCACCATAGTTGACAGCAAAGGCATAACCCTTGTCGACCGTGATATCTCCTTCCCCCCCACGCCCGACAAGTTCAAAATGCTTAGCACCACCACAGGGACACAGATAAATGCAGGTGCCTACCGCCTCACAATAGAGGCCAGCCGCCTGGAGTTTAAGAACTTAGAAATACAATAGACACAATGGAAAAAGGAATCATTCAGAAACATTATGACAAGCCGGTGAAACGTTATGTCCAGACCATGGATTTGCGTGATGACCAGGAGCTGATAGCCCTCTATCGCAAAGCGCACAGTGAGGAAGACCACTGGGAAATAATCAACGAAGGCATACGTGCCGTGGGCATCCTTGAGATGGAACTGTATATCCTTGGCAACCGTTTGGTTATGATTGTCGACGCTCCCGAGGACTTCGACTGGGACGAGGCTATGGCACGGCTTGCCACTCTGCCGCGTCAGGCCGAGTGGGAGAAATATGTGGGCCGTTTCCAGAAATGTGCTGAGGGTCAGCGTAGCGATGAGAAATGGCAGATGATGGAGCGCATGTTTCACCTGTACTAACTACGAAAAGATATGTTCCTTAGATTAGAGAAACTATGTGCAGCAGGACTTCTGTCGCTGTTTGCAGTGCTGCCTCTCAGCGCCGAAGAGCACCATGACTGGGAGGACAACCACGTGCTGCAGATAAACCGCGAACCTGCCCGTGCCTATTTCATACCTTTTGGCGAGCGTCAGGGTGACCGCACGCTCTCGCTCAACGGCAACTGGAAGTTCCGATGGACGAAGACGCCAGAAGAGCGCATCGCTGACTTCCACCTCACCAGCTTTGACGACAGCGCGTGGCCCATGCTGCCTGTTCCCGCCAACTGGGAGGTGAACGGCTATGGCACCCCCATCTATATCTCTGCCGGCTACCCTTTTAAGATAGACCCTCCCTACGTGACTCGAGAACCGAAAAAGGACTGGACCACCTATGAAGAGCGCAACCCTACGGGCCAGTACCGTCGCACGTTTGCTGTCCCCGACAGTTGGGTATGTTGCGACTCAGTCGCTACAAACAGCCCCGGCCAGACTTTTCTGCGTTTTGAGGGCGTCATGTCGGCTTTCTATGTATGGGTGAACGGACAAAAGGTGGGCTACAGCCAAGGGTCGATGGAACCCTCAGAGTTCAACATCACCCCCTATTTAAAAAAAGGTGAGAACCTAATGGCCATTGAGGTGTACAAATACTGCGACGGCTCATATCTTGAGGACCAGGACTTTTGGCGCTTCGGTGGCATACACCGCGATGTGCTTCTCTATCACACCCCCGATGTCAGACTGCGCGACTTCACCGTTCGTACACTGCCAGATACAAATCTCACACACCAAGAGTCATCGGCCCAGACACTTTCCTCCCACCAACGGGAGGAACAAAGTTGGTGTTTGTACCTCAACCCCGCCTTCTCTGTCTATAATGGTGAGACGGGCGAGGGCTATCACCTCGTAGCCACCCTCCTCGATGGTAATCGTCCTGTTTGTTGCGACTCGGTAGCAGCAGACGAGACCCTCGACCTTGACCACAAGGCCGCCCGCATGAACGAGTGGTATCCACAGCGAGGACATGCAAAGTTCGGGCGCATGACGCTTCATGTCAGTAACCCGCGGCTATGGAACGTAGACACTCCCAACCTCTACACCCTTCGCCTGCAGTTGCTGGACAAGGTGGGCAACATCGTAGAACAAGTCACACAGCAGGTGGGCTTCCGCGACATTCGCATAAAGAACGGTCAGTTGCTCGTGAACGGCAGTCCGATAAAGATACGCGGTGTCAACCGTCACGAGCACGATCCCTACCGTGCACGGGTTATGACCGAGGAGCTTATGAAGAAAGACCTTCAGCTGATGAAAGCTGCCAACATCAACGCGGTGCGACTCTCGCACTATCCCAACTGTCCGCGCTGGTACGAGCTCTGCGACAGCATGGGAATGTATGTAATGGACGAAGCCGACTGCGAGACGCATGGGTTGCGTGGCACCCTTGCCTCGACGCCCGACTGGGCCGACGCTTTCCTTGACCGTGTCATACGCATGGCTGAGCGTGACAAGAACCACCCGTCCGTAATATTTTGGAGCTTGGGCAACGAGAGCGGCTATGGGCCTAATCATGCCGCAATGTCGGCATGGCTGCACGAGTTTGACCCAACCAGACCAGTACATTACGAGGGGGCACAAGGCCCTGATGGCTCAGACCCACAGACTGTCGATGTCATCTCGCGCTTCTATCCACGTGTGAAGCAGGATTACTTGAACCCTGGCATTCCTGAGGGCAGCGACCAGGAACGTGCTGAGAACGCACGCTGGGAGCGCCTCTTGGAGATAGCAGAGCGCGACGGCGACAGGTGCACGTGGGTAGGCTCCGATGGCGGACCGCGCCCAGTGCTCACCAGTGAATACGCCCATGCCATGGGCAATGCGCTCGGAAACTTCAAGGAGTACTGGGACGAGATAAACAGCAACCCGCGTATGCTCGGTGGATTCATCTGGGACTGGGTGGACCAGGGAATAATGAAAAATGACAAGTTGCATGTGAAGAGTGACAAGTTGCATGTGAAGAGTGACAAGTCTGCTGCCACACATACCGACTCGGTATTGTATGGTGGTGACTTTGGCGACAAACCCAACCTGAAAGCCTTCTGTCTGAACGGCATTGTGATGAGCGACCGGACACTCACACCCAAATACTATGAGGTGCAGGCAGTGTATGGAGGTGGCAAGCCACAAGTGAAAAACGAAAAACCACAAGTGAAAAGCAAAAAGAGTAAGGCAGCTGCGTATTACTCACTATCTACTTTCCCATATCCTATCAAGCCACAGGTTTACCGTGCTCCTACCGACAACGATCGCAGTTTTGGCAACTGGTTGGCTAAAGACTGGGCGCGCTGCGGCCTTGACACCGTCCGTTCCGTATGCTGCGATGGCATCACAGCCCAGGAGTTCCGTCTCTCCAACGGCACCATACGCATGACCACTGAGCAGCAAGGCAACGACATCATCTTCACCTTTACCTGCAGTGGCGACCTTCCCGAACTGCCACGGCTGGGCATCGTCATCGAGTTGCCGCGTGAATATGAAGATCTGACATGGTACGGTCGTGGCCCTTGGGACAACTATCCCGACCGGAAGACGGCATGCCCCATCGATATGTGGCAGTCGAAGGTGAGCCGGCAATATGTGCACTACCCACGTCCGCAGGACTCTGGAAACCATGAAGACTGTACGCTGGTAGAGCTGAAGGGTAAAGGCGTGAAGACGTTTTGCGTAGAGACTGTCGGCGAGCCGTTCTCTTTCTCTGCACTGCCTTATTCGGCACAGTACATCGGCAGCAATACCCACGACTTCGAACTGAAGGACGAAGGAAAGACTTTCCTCAGTATAGACTGTGCCGTCATGGGCCTTGGCAACAGCTCGTGCGGTCCGGGAGTGCTGAAGAAGTACAGCATCGACAAGACAAAACAGCATCAGTTGCGAATAAGATTTTCAACGAAGTAACACATAAACTAATTACTTATGCATCGACTAAGTTTGTTGTTTATAATTTTACAGTTGTCATTAAGTGCCACAGTCGCCCAAGAGACTCAGCGGCTGTACCTCAGCGGACACGGTTGCGATGACATGGTGGAATGGGATTTCAAGTGCACCGATGGCCGCAACAGTGGTCAGTGGACTAAGATAGGTGTGCCCTCTTGCTGGGAGTTGCAAGGCTTCGGCACCTACCAGTATGGTATGCGCTTTTATGGCAAAGCCACGCCCGAGGGCATTGCCGACGAAAAGGGGCTATACAAGACAGAGTTTACACTGCCCGCTGAGTGGCAAGGCTGGCAGATACAGTTGGTCTTCGAGGCCGTCTTCACCGATGCCAACGTCACCATCAATGGCCGTAAGGCTGGTCAGGGCCTCTATCAGGGAGGCTTTACGCGGCACACCATCGACGTCTCAGACCGTGTGTTCTTTGGCCAGAAAAAGAAGAACCGCCTGGAGGTGGAGGTGTCGAAGGAGAGTGCTGACCCGCAGGTTAACATGGCCGAGCGTCGTGCCGACTACTGGAACTTTGGCGGCATCTGGCGCCCTGTCTTCATAGTGGCCAAGCCGATGCGCAACATCAGCCGCGTGGCCATAGACGCAAAAGCAGACGGCTGTTTCCAGGCCGACGTGTTTCTCAGTCGCGCCCTGCCAGGCAGTTCTGTAAGCGTCTGTATCACAGACGCAAACGGGAAAGAGGTAGGCACCAGCCCTGCCTCGGCCACTGCCAGCGACCATGCCCACATTGAGTTCACAGTGAAAAGCCCGAAGCTGTGGAACGCTGAGCAACCCAACCTCTACACTGCTGCCTTCACCCTTAAAGACGCGGAAGGCAAGACACTTCACACCGAGCGCCAGCGTTTCGGTTTCCGCACCATAGAGTACCGTCACAGCTACAATGGCGACAGCGACGATGGTGTTTTCATCAATGGTCATAAGGTCATCTTCAAGGGGGTGAACCGCCATTCGTTCCGTCCGGAGACAGGACGCACCCTGTCAAAGGAAAAAAACATAGAGGACGTGAAGCTCATCAAGTCGATGAACATGAATGCCGTCCGCCTGAGCCACTATCCTGCCGACCCCGAGTTTCTCGATGCCTGCGACTCGCTGGGCCTCTACGTGGAGTGCGAACAGCCCGGTTGGCACAACCCTCATGGGACCATCGTAGGCTCGCGGATTGTGGAGGAGATGGTCACCCGCGACGTGAACCACCCCTCAATCATCTTCTGGAGCAATGGCAATGAGGGCGGTTTCAACTATGAGTTGGAGCCAGTCTTTGCAAAGCTCGACCCTCAAAAGCGCGTGGTGCTCTATCCTTGGGCCAATCGCAACGGCTTCGAAACCAAGCACTATCGTTCCTGGGGCGAGACTGCCGACTATATGCGGCAGAAGGAAATATTCATGCCGACGGAGTTCCTTCACGGACTCTATGATGGAGGCCACGGTGCCGGCCTTGCCGACTATTGGCGGCTGATGATGTCAAACCCACGCTGTGCCGGAGGCTTCCTCTGGGACTTGATGGACCAGGGCGTCGTCCGTACCGACATGAACAATATCGTAGACTGTATGGGCAACTTCGGCAGCGACGGTATCGTGGGACCGCACATGGAGAAGGAAGGCTCGTTTTACACCATTCGAGAGGTGTGGAGCCCTGTGCAGGTCAGGTACTGGGAGCATGGTTCTGTAACGATACAAAACTGCTACAACTTCACTAACCTGAAGGACTGCCAGTTCAGCTATAAGCTGCTGGATATGCCCGCATACGGGGATAAAGAAGTGAAAGTGGTCAAGGAAGGCAAGCTAACCCCGCCCGACGCAGCCCCTGGGCAGAAGGCCAGATTGTACATTCACAATACCGATGCCGAGGTGACTCAACTTACGGCCATTGACCCCTATGGACAGGAGATATTCACTTGGACCCATAAGAACAGAATGAAGCCTGGCAACCTGAACAGGGAACAGCTTCGACAGAACACGCAGAAATACTCATATACGGGCGATGCCGACCTGTTGACAGTTAAAAATGGCAGTCGCCAATACACTTTCAGCAAGAAGACGGGCAGACTGATGGGCGTCACTGCTAATGGCAAGAATCTTTCGTTCGGCAATGGCCCGCGTTTCGTGGCTGCCAAGCGTGCGGACCGTTCACAAGACGGATTCTACAATCACGATGACAAAGAGGCCTTTCAGAAGAAGACCGGCTACACCGAGTACGAAGACCAGGGCGCTTTTGCCGGTTTCGAATACAGTGACAGCACATTGGTGGCCAACTACCGTCACGGTTCCATCGAGAAGGTCGTATGGCGATTCCTGGCCGATGGCGGTGCCTATATGCATGTCAACTACTACTTCAGTGGTGTCGTTGACCTGCTGGGTGTTTGCTTCGACTATCCCGAACAGATGGTGAAGAGCAAGCAATGGGTGGGCAAGGGGCCTTGTCGTGTGTGGCAGAACCGCATGGAGGGACCGCAGTATGGACTTTGGCAGAACGACTACAACGACCCCATCCCGGGTGAGTCGTTTGAGTATCCAGAGTTTAAGGGGTACTTTGCTGGTGTCTCTTGGATGAAGTTGCAGACCACGGAAGGTCAGCTGGGGCTGGAGATGTTAGACGGCAAGGTGGGGGTCTATACTCCGCGCGACGGCCGCGACCACCTGCTCTATACACTGCCCGAGACGGGCATCTCTATTCTGAGAGCTATCCCTGCCGTGCGCAACAAAGTGAACACTACCGACCTCAATGGCCCGTCGGCCCAGCCTTTCTGGAGCAAAGGGAAAGGGAGTATTAATGCTGTCTTAAGGTTTGAATGATATGAAACGACTGTCTCTGCTGCTGTTTGCCATTGTCGGCTTGTCTTCTGTTTTTGCAGACCCCGCGAAGCCCTGGACGTTCTGGTACTGGATGTACGGAGCTGTCTCGAAGGCTGGCATCAAGGCCGACCTCAAGGCTATGAAGGACGTGGGGCTGGGCGGTTGTTATCTCATGCCTATACGCGGGGTGGGGGAGAAACCTGAGTTTGAGGGCAAGGCGCAGCAGCTCACTCCCGGGTTTTGGCAGATGGTGGACTATGCCATGCAGCAGGCCGACTCGCTTGGCCTGGAGATGGGCATCCACATCTGTGACGGCTTCGCCCTGGCCGGTGGCCCTTGGATAACGCCCGAAGAGTCGATGCAGCAAGTGGTGTGGAGCGACACCATCGTCGAAGTGGGGCTTGGTGGTGCTGTCGCCCTGCCGCTACCCGCAGTCACCGATGGCTATTACGAGGACATTGCTGCCTTTGCCGTTCCCGTTTGGCAAGACATTCCTCAGCCGAAGGTCTCTGGCACCATCGCCCGTGATGACAATGGAACGTTCCGCAGCAAGGAGCCTGGCTACATACAGTACGACTACGACGAGCCGCAGACGGTGCGCAGCCTGCACATAGTGCCCAGTGGCAACAACCTGCAGTCGCAGCGCCTGCTCGTACAGGCCAGCGACGATGACAGCGGCACGTCGTTTCGCGACGTACGCCGGCTCACCCCTCCCCGTCAGGGCTGGCAGAACACCGGTGAGGCTTACACCTACGCCCTGCCCGAGACCACATCGCGCCACTTCCGCTTCTCCTGGACTCCCGAAGGCACTGAGCCGGGAAGTGAAGACCTTGATGCGGCCAAATGGTCGCCGGTGCTCAAACTCAAGGAACTCACCTTGTCGGCGGAACCTCGCATAGACCAGTGGGAAAGCAAGAACGCCAGTGTGTGGCGCATAGCCGTCGATTCAGCTCCGACCTATTTGTTCGATGCCTTTGAACCTGTCAGGCTTAGCGTGAAGGACGGTAATGTGTGCTTGCCGGGAGTCAAGACACACGGTGGTAAGGTCCGTGTGTTACGTTTCGGCCACACCACCACAGGCCACCAGAACGCTACTGCCGGTGGTGGCAAGGGACTGGAGTGCGACAAGTTCTCTGCGGCGGCGGTAAAGAAACAGATAACGCACTGGTTCGGTGAGTTCAAGAAACGCCCACACTCCGAGGTGGTGAAGTACATGCACGTCGATTCTTGGGAGTGTGGCTCTCAGAACTGGAGCCGGAACTTTGCCGAGGAGTTCCAACGGCGGCGCGGCTACGACCTGCTGGCCTTTATGCCTGTCTATGCAGGCTATCCTATGAAGGACTACGACCGCGTATTGCGCGACATCCGCCTTACTGTCAACGACCTGTTGCAAGACGTGTTCTTTGCCACCGTGGCGCAACAGGCCAAGGCCCACGGCGTGCTGCTCTCTGCCGAGAGCGTAGCACCGACAATGGTCAGCGACGGCATGGAGCACTATCGCCATGTCGACGTGCCCATGGGCGAGTTCTGGCTCAACTCTCCCACGCACGACAAACCCAATGACATGCTTGACGCCATAAGCGGAGGTCATGTCTACGGCAAGAATATCATCCAGGCAGAAGGATTTACGGAGGTGAGAGGCGTCTGGGATGAGACACCAGCTATGGTGAAGCCTCTGCTCGACCGTAACTTCGCTCTCGGCATGAACCGTCTCTTCTTCCACGTCTTCACCCATAACCCCTGGACCGACCGCAAGCCTGGAATGACACTCGACGGCATTGGTCTCTTCTTCCAGCGTGACCAGACGTGGTTCCCCGAGGCCAAAGCCTTCGTCGACTATATCACCCGCTGCCAGTACTACTTGCAGCGCGGCAAGCCTGTCGTCGACATTGCTGTCTATACAGGCGATGAGATGCCACGACGCGCCCTTACGCCAGACAGGCTGGTGCCCATGCTACCTGGTCTGTTTGGGCCTGAACGCATCGTCTATGAGCAGCAGCGTCTGGACAATGTCGGTTGTCCCATGGAGGAAAGCCCCGTCGGTGTGCGCCACTCTGCCAACATCCTCGACCTGAAGGATTGGGTCAATCCCCTCTACGGCTATAAGTACGACTCGATGAACCAGGACGGTCTCTCGCGTTGGCTTTCCAAGCTCTATGATCCCGTTGATTACGACCTGCCAGACTATCGGGTGCTGGTAGTACCAAAAGGGGCCATGCTGAATGTCGAGACGATGCAGAAAATCGACTCTCTGAAGCACTACGGTGTCACCATTATCACAGAGCCCTGCCACAGCGACACCATACCGGGCCTCTCTCCCGATGCTGTGCTGCCAGAGGGTATCGCTTTCGCACACAGAAAGGATTTGAGATGTCACTGTTTCTTCTTGAGCAACCAGACAGACAGCATAAGGAGCTTCCGTGCCAAACTGCGTGTAGGAGCTAATGGATCTGTGGTGACGTCGCTCGTCAATCCAGTTACAGGCGAACTGCTGGACTGCCATCAAGAGCGTGAGGGAATCTATAGTTGTGTAGACATCACCCTGCAGCCCTACGGCTCCGTCATTGCACTTTGTGGGTGGTTGTTTACCGATGCCACCACGGTCAGCCAGCGGCCAGGCTCAGCCATACCCATAGGTGAGAACCTGCGGTGGGAGATCACTTTCGAAGAGAACGGAGAGCAAGTGAGCACACGCCGGCTGTTCGACTGGAGCCAGAGCGACAACGACCGAATCAGGTACTACAGCGGACGTGCTCGCTACACCACCACCTTTCACATGAAGAGCAAGGACATGGCATGGCTGACGTGGCTGCAGCTGCCTGAGGTGAACGACGTGGCCCACGTATGGCTCAACGGTCACGACCTCGGCACAGCATGGACAGCACCCTATATGGTGCCGCTCAGCAAACATCTGCATAAGGGTAAGAACACGTTGGAGATAGAGGTGGTAAACAGTTGGCACAATGCCCTGCGGGGGGCAGACCAAGGGAAAGCTCCCTACGATGGCATCTGGACAAATGCCAAGTATCGCACCAAGGGCGAAGACCTCTTGCCTGCCGGACTGCTGCAGACACCATTGCTGGTGAGAGACCGCACCACGCCTTTTAAAGTGTTAGAGAAAATGTTTAGTAAAGAGAAATAACGATGAAAAGACTACTATCATGGCTCATGGCCATCAGCGCAGTGACTGTAGTGCAGGCAAGAATAAGCCTGCCCAAGTTCTTCAGCGACAACATGGTGCTGCAACAGCAATCGGAGTGCAACATCTGGGGAAAGGGTGACAAGGGGCGAACTGTTGTTGTCATCACCTCTTGGGACAAGAAATCATACTCGGCACCTGTCGACCAGAATGGTGACTTCGCCGTGAAGGTGAGCACCCCCAAGGCGGGCGGACCCTATAGCATCACCTTTGCCTCAGGCCCCACCAACCATTCTTCCAGCCCCACTTCAGGACTGGGGTACGAACTTGTGCTGAGCAATGTGCTCATCGGCGAGGTGTGGATCTGTTCCGGTCAGTCGAACATGGAGATGCAGATGAAAGGTTTCAAGCAGCAACCTGTCGAGGGAGCAAACGAGGAGTTGCTGCATTGCAGAGACACTTCTCTGCGACTGTTTACCGTGAAGCGTCACGCATCGCTCACCCCGGAGTGGGATGTGACGGGCGAGTGGTTCGAAGCCAGTTCGGCCAGTGTGCGCGACTTCTCTGCCACTGCCTATTTCTTCGGAAGAGCATTGCGCTCGACGCTCGATGTCCCTGTTGGCCTCATTGTCACCTCTTGGGGGGGCTCGGCCTGCGAGGCATGGATGCATCCCGATTGGCTGAAAGCCTTTCCCAAGGTGCAACAGACCATCACCGAGACCGACATGCAAAAGCTGCAGCAGCGATGCCCCACAGCCCTCTACTACGGACAGCTGGCCCCCCTCATCGGCTACACCATGCGTGGCGCCATCTGGTATCAGGGCGAGGACAACGTGCCGCGCTACGACTACTATGCCCCTCTGCTGAAGGCTATGGTGGAGGGCTGGCGAAGCGACTGGCAGCAAGGTGACTTCCCCTTCTATTATTGTCAGATTGCACCCTACGACTACAGCCTTATACACTGGAAGGACAGCCAGTATCTGCGTGAGCAGCAGCAGAAGGCCGAGACGATGATCAGCAATGCGCGCATGGCCGTGCTGATGGATGCAGGGCTGGAGTATGGCATCCATCCACGTAAGAAGCGCCAGGCTGGTGAGCGACTGGCCATTCTCGCCCTTGCTGACACCTACGGCGTAAAGGGATTACCCGAGTTTGCCGTCTACAAAGAGGTGGCGTTTCAAGGCGACACGGCTGTTGTGAGCTTCGACCGTTCCAAGGAGTGGGTCTATCTGGAGAACGGGCCTACGGTGTCCGACAATTTCGAGGTGGCTGGCGCCGACCGCGTGTTCCATCCTGCCACAAAGGTATGGGTGAGCCGAAACCATGTCTACGTCATCTGCAACAGGGTGAAGCAGCCAGTGGCACTGCGCTATGCTTTCAAGGACTGGGCAGTGGGCGACCTGATGCACGACGGACTCCCCGTCTCTTCATTCCGTACAGACAGCTGGTAGGCCTATGGACAAACTCACGTCGGAACAGCGCCACAGGTGCATGGCGGCGATACGGTCGAAGAACACAAAGCCAGAGATGGTGGTGCGCCGGGGGCTGTGGCGTATGGGTTTCCGCTACAGGCTTAACCACAGACGTCTGCCCGGACACCCCGACCTGGTGCTGAGGAAATACAGGACGTGCATATTTGTCAATGGATGTTTCTGGCACGGACATGGAGTCTCGCTGAACGACAAGGGGAATATGACCAATGAGCGGGGATGCTGCAAGATTCCCACCACCAACAGAGAGTTCTGGGTGAGGAAGATTTGTCGTAACAAGGAGCGCGACAAAGAGGAACAGCAAAGGCTGGCAGAGATGGGATGGCACTGCATCACGGTGTGGGAATGTGAACTGACACCGAAACGACGGGAGGACACCCTCCGGTCTATAGCCTTCACGTTGAACAGTATATTCTTGCAGGACCATAGTGTGACGGTAAAGCCTTACCCGAAGCAGGAAGAAGAGGACAGCGAATACCTGAAAGCGGCGGAGGAGGGTTCATAGTTTAGAGTTCATAGTTCATAGTTTAGAGTTCATAGTTATGGTGAGGAGATACGTATTGTTTGTGATTCTGTTGGTCGTGATGTCGGCCACTGAGATGTGGGCGGCCCGTGACCATGCTGCCGTTGACTACATGCCGAAGGATTTGGTTTGGACATCGCAGAGCAAGAACAGCAGCGAGTCGATGCCATGTGGTGGGCACGACATTGGTATGAATGTTTGGGTGGAACAGGGCGATGTGCTCTTCTACGTACAGCAGAGCGGGTGGTTCGACGAGAACAACACGCTGCTGAAGGCTGGACGCTGGCGCCTGCACATCGACGGCAGGCCTTTCGACGGCACTGACTTCGAGCAGCGGCTCTGTCTTGAAGAGGGGTGCATATATATAAAGGGTACCGACGTAAGGTGCAGCTCTGGGCCGACGTGGAGCAGCCCGTCCTGTTTGTTGCTGTATCACAGCAACATACGAAACGGAGGGCGCTGCTGAGCTACGAGAGCTGGCGCTACCGCGACCGCCCGGTGACAAAGGCAGAGTGCCAGCAGTGCTCGTACAAGTGGCTCGTGCCGAAAGACTGCATGACCTTTGCAGACAGCATAGAGGCCGAGGACTACAGGCTGACCTTCAACCACAAGAACAGACAGCAGACTGTCTTCGACTACACCGTGCAGCGCGAACACCTTACCGCCATCAAGGACTCGCTCTACAATCCCATAGGAGGACTGCTGATGAAAGGTGTGATGAGTGCGCCGGGCTTCCGCTACACCGGTACCAGCACGGGTGAATATGCCGGCACCGATTATAAAGCCTGGAACTTTGTGTGTGACGACCTGCTCTCGTCGTGTGTGCAGATAGACCTGCGCTATCTTAACCATAGGCTCTATGAACAAGCTGGCGACACCGTGGCACCATACACCTTTGCTGACCTGAGACCCGACGACTCACGCAGGCGCAGTGCCAATTGGTGGTATACCTACTGGCAGCGCAGCTGGATAGTGAGCGACACCCCCGACGACAGTCTGCAGACCATGTTGCGCAACTACGAGCTGATGCGCTACATGCTGGGCTGCAACGCCCGTGGGCAGTGGCCCACGAAGTTCAACGGCGGACTCTTCACCTTCGACCCCGTCTATGTCGACTCGGCCATGACCTTCACCCCCGACTACCGCAAGTGGGGAGGCGGCACCATGACGGCTCAGAACCAGCGGCTGGTCTACTGGCCAATGGTGAAAAGCGGAGACTGGGATGTGCTCTTGCCACAGCTCGACACCTACCTGCGGCTACTGCCAAACGCCGTCAGACGCTCGCGACACTACTGGGGACACGGAGGGGCATCGTTCACAGAACAGTTGGAGAACTTCGGACTGCCCAACCCCGCGGAGTACGGCAAACACAAGGAGGGCGACGACCTGGGGGTGGAGAAAAACAAGTGGCTGGAGTACGAGTGGGACACCGCACTTGAGTTCTGCAATATGTATAGAGACATACTGCCGTGGTACCCCGACACCACACTCTTCAAATACAATGCTTTGGTAGAAGAGACCATGCGCTTCTTCCACGACCACTACGAGTGGGAGGCGAAGAAACGGGGCGAGGAGCCCCTCGACTCAAACTACAACCTCATCATCTGGCCTGGCTCTGGCTGCGAGACCTACAAGATGGCGCGCAACCCTGCCAGCACCATCGCCGCACTGAAGGCTATGGGCTACGAGTTCGACGGCATACCCGACATACCGCTCTGCGTCATCGACGGCGACACCTGCATAGCACCGGCCGAGAGCTGGCAACGCATACAGAACACTGAGGTGCCACAACTCTATCCTGTCTTCCCTTGGCGCATCTACGGCATGGGACGGCCGCATCTCGACATTGCGCGAAACACCTATCTCAAAGACCCCCACGCACAGCAGATGCGTCGCACGAAGGGTTGGAAGCAGGACAACATCTGGGCTGCCTGCCTGGGGCTGACAGACGAGGCACGGCGGTTGAACCTGGAAAAACTGGCCGACGGCCCCTACCGTTTCCCGGCTTTCTGGGATGCTGGCTTCGACTGGGCGCCCGACCACAACCGTGGCGGAGCTGGCATGATAGGTCTGCAGGAGATGGTGCTACAAGAGGATGAAGACCACAACCCGATACTCTTCCCGGCGTGGCCGCGACAGTGGGACTGCAGTTTCTGCCTTTACATCTCGGGCCGACAGTGTGTAGAAGCCACTATAAAGAATGGCACGGTCACTTATACCGTAGATGGTGTAGACTATTCCGACGATAACGAATAACAGACGCTATGAGACATTTGCTTTTCATCATTGCCCTTATTGCTGCTGGCACTGCCAGTGCCAAGCCTGTCATCACCAAGACCCTGTGCAACTACCAGACGGAGCCGATGGCCATCGTGGATAGCGATGGAAAGATACGGGTGGGGTGGCAGTACGCCGACGACTCCGTCGGCCACAGCCTCGTATTTCAGAGCGCCTATCAGTTAGAGGTAACGGAACGCGTCACGGGCAAGAAGGTCTTTGACAGCGGTGTGGTGCAGTCTACAGAGAGCCAGTTCGTAGAGCTGCCACGCCTTGAGCACAACCGCTATGGCTACAGCTGGCGTGTCCGCATCCAGGCCTCAGAAGGCGCCTTCTCAGCAGGCGGCGCCTCCACTCAAGGCAGCTCGGCCTTCTCAGCAGGCGGCGCCTCCACTCAAGGTAGCTCGGCCTTCTCAGCAGGCGGCGTCTCCCGGCGCCGCAATCCCGGGGCCTGGACAGCCTGGAGCTCCCCCCAGACCATCAGGGTGATGCCAACGTTAGGCGCCCCGAAGTGGATAGGCGCCATAACAAAGGCTGACTCCCGCCTCCCTGAAGGCCGCTGGAGCAACACCGTGTTCAAGAAAGACACGTTCAAGACGAAATGGGCCGGCGTGGACACACTGTCTATGCGGAGCATAGTGCTCCGTAAGACCTACCAACCTAAGAAGACTGTGGCCGACGCCATGGTCTATGTCTGCGGGCTGGGGCACTACGAACTGTGTGTCAACGGACAGAAAGTGGGCGACAGCGAGTTTGCCCCACTGTGGAGCGAGTACAGCAAGACGGTCTATTACAATGTGTTTGACGTGACAGCACACCTCGGCAGCACCTCTGTCATCGGTGTGCTGCTGGGCAACGGCTTCTTCAACGTGCAGCGTGGCGGCCGCTACAGCAAGCTGCAGACATCGTTCGGCCCGCCACAGCTGATGTTCCGCATGGACATCACATATTCCGACGGCACCACAGAGAGCGTCTGCTCGGACAGTACGTGGCAGTGGGCACCATCGCCCGTCACCTTCAACAGCATCTATGGCGGCGAGAGCTACGACGCAACCATTGGCCGCGACCTGGCCGACGCAAGTTGTTGGCACCCTGTCGTAGTGACCGAAGGCCCTGCAGGACAGTTGCGTCCGGAGACCTGCCAGCCCGTGAAGATAATGGAGCACCACGATGTGCAGTCGTGGAAATACATTCCTGCCGACTCGCTCCAGTCTGCCTCGGCGAAGACGCGCCGCAACGTGGCCAAGGGTGCCTTCGTCTGCGATATAGGGCAGAACCTCTCTGGTTTCCCCGAAATCACCGTTAGTGGCCGAGCCGGCCAGAAGGTGACACTCATTGTCAGCGAGAGGCTCACAGCACAAGGGGCGTGCGACCAGAGCCAGACGGGAAGGCCTCATTACTACGAGTACACCCTCAACGGAAAGAGCGGCGGTGAGGCGGAGCCCGCTTTCTCGTTTCTCACCTCCAGCTCCGCACTCACTGAGACCTGGCACCCGCGCTTCTCCTACTACGGCTTCCGCTACATACAGGTGGAGGGGGCTGTCATGGAGGGTGAGCCCAACCCCGACGGGCTGCCCGTGCTGCACCGGCTGCAGAGCTGTTTCGTACACAGTAGCGTGCCGGAAGGCTCATCATTCTGGTGCGACAACGACCTCTTCACCCGCACACACAGGCTCATAGAGCGGGCCGAGCGCAGCAACATGCAGGCAGTGCTCACCGACTGCCCCCACAGAGAGAAACTGGGGTGGTTGGAGCAGGATCATCTCTGTGGCCCGTCGCTGCTCTACAACTACGACATGACGCGACTGGTGCCGAAGGTCATACGCGACATAGCAGACACGCAGGAGCCAAATGGATGCGTTCCCACCACGGCTCCGCGCTACGTCTCCTTCGGCAATCTCTTCGACGACTCGCCCGAATGGGGCTCCACGCTCATCATACTCCCTTTCCAGTACTATGACTACTATGGCGACTCTACTCTCATCGCCGACTACTACGAGCCCATGCGCCGATACGTGGACTACCTGACCAGTCGGGCCGACAGCAACGGCATAGTGAGCCACGGCCTGGGCGACTGGTATGACTATGGTCCGTGGAGGGCTGGCTTCAGCCGCAACACGCCCGTGCCCCTTGTGGCAACTGCCCACTACATCTACGACCTCCAGCTCATCAGCGAGGCAGCGCGCATGACTGGCCGTCAGGAAGACGAGCGCAGGTACCGTGACCTCTGTGACCAGACGGTCCATGCCTTCAACCGCCATTTCTTCCACCCCGACTCGTGCTACTACGGCACGGGCAGCCAGTGCAGCAACGCGCTGCCACTGTTCCTGGGCATCTGTGGCGACTATAAGGAGGCAGTGCTGCAAAACCTCATTGCCGACATACACGCCCATGGCGACAGGCTGACCACAGGCGATGTGGGCAACCGTTACCTCTTCCGCGTGCTGGCCGACAATGGGCAGGGCGAGCTGCTCTGCAAGATGCTGAACCACTATGAGACGCCGGGCTATGGCTTCCAGCTGAAGCAAGGAGCCACCACGCTCACCGAGCAGTGGGACCCAAGACAGGGCAGCAGCGAGAACCACTTCATGCTGGGACAGATAGACGAGTGGCTCTTCCGCTCGCTCTCAGGCATACGCCAGCAGCGCGGCACGCGTGGCATGCGCCATCTGGTCATCGACCCGAGGCCCGTGGGCGACATTGACAGCATAAGCACTACCATACCTACGCTCTACGGCCAGGTAAAGGTGGAGTATAGCAAAACCGCCGGAACCCTGCAAGTGCAAGTCCCCGGCGGATGTGATTACGTCTTAGGCGAACCTTGATGGTCAGTTCTTTATGATTTTCGTGGAGTGGACGCGCCCCTCGCTGTCTGTCACCTTCATCAGGTACGTCTGGTGCGACTGCATCTGGTCGGCACGCTTGCCGTCGAGGGTGAAGAACTCGCGCTTCACCACTGTCATTCCCTCTTCGCTCCATACTGGCTTGATGGCCTGGCTGGCATCGCCTACGATGGCGACACCAAAGCGCTGGGTGTAGGTCGTCTCGCCGTCGTCGACGGTGACATTGAAGCTGCCTACGCTCTGCGTGTCGGGTTTGGTGGCCTCGACAGTCAGCGTGGTGCCTTCGATGCTGGTGGAATATAATCCGTTAGCGATGTCGTCGTCAAGACTGAAGACTGGTGTCACGGCCTTGCCGTTTTGTCCGAAGAATCCTTCGAAATAGGGCTTCAGGTCGAGCGTGCCGCTGCCATTTGGCTCTATGACGATGTAAGGATGAGCCATGAACTCCAGATAGTCCTCCAGCAGCGTCCATCCGTCAGCGTTGGGGTCGTCGTTGGCATTTGCCACAGCAGGGTCGCTGCCTACGCAGCGCTCCCACCAGCCAGGCATACCGTCTTGGTCAGTGTCCCAGTCGGAGGCACGATGCTCCTCGGGCCACACCTCCCAGCCGCCGTTCTCGGCACCGGTGATGTCGGCCTCGTTGTCTATCTCGCCCTTTATGCCCGACTTCGAGCCTTTGTATGTCCATGTGCCGTCGAGTGTCTCGCGCACCACACGCACATGCTGCTCGTCGCGAACGGGCATGGTGGCACCAGCTGTCGAGGTTACTATCTTCAGGGCGTCTTTGGCTGTATGAATGTCGGCAAAAGAGGGGAAGAGAGGCTCGTCGACCAGATACTGGTAGCTGGTGGGTATGTTGCCTGTGGCGTTGTAGGTGTCGCCCTTCTTGTCCTCGGTCAGCGAGTGGTTCTTGTTCTCGCGGATGTTGCCTTTGACGTAGGCCTGGTCACGCCCGGCGGGGTTGATGGCATCTTCAAAGTCCTGTGTGAAGAGTGTGGTGCGGCGGGTGTCGGTGCCCATCTTGTAGTAGTTGTTCACGAAGTTCACGGCGTGGCAGTTGCCGTCGGTGGTGCGGTTGTGCCAGTTGTAGCACACGTTGTTGAACAGGTCCAGCCCGCCGATGGGTATGTTCTGTGCGTCCATGCCGCCGCCCATGCTCCAGTTGCGACCCTCACAGTTCAGCAGCAGGTTGTGGTGCCATGAGCCTGTCTGTCCGTCGATGGTGGCAGCATAGCCGTGGTTGGTGCCATCGCTGTAGTTCTTATGGCCGGTGATGCCGAGGGCCTCGAAGATGCCGCTGTACTGGAACGAGATGTCGTGG
>Ga0247610_10001398_pt1 | contig 30120 bp, 42 predicted proteins | sample 174DNAGHGhighgp2_FD_193483 | JGI IMG/M metagenome (GOLD analysis project Ga0247610, IMG submission 193483) | Sheep rumen microbial communities from Palmerston North, Manawatu-Wanganui, New Zealand - 1742 DNA GHGhigh gp2 | ecosystem: Host-associated > Mammals > Digestive system > Stomach > Rumen...
ATTTAATCGGTCATAAAATCCCCTCAGTAGATCTCAAGGCAGACGATATTGCCGTACTTGATCTTGTCATTCGCGTACAAGGGATCCGTATGCAGGATGACATCCCTGATGTATGTCCGGTCGAACTCGTCATTGACGATGACATTGCCGCTGTCAATCTCGTCGCGCACTTTATACCACAAATCGCGGCGGGAATCCCTGGTATCTCTGTACACTGCATTGTTGTACGATACGTTCATGGAAGCATCGGACTTGTTCTCGTCACAGTTGAAGAACATAAATGCTCTATGTCTGTCAGCCATAGTAAAAATCCCCTTTACTCTGCTTTGTGATTGACGGCTTCCTTGACAGGCTTCGATACCGAGAACTTGACGCTGTCGCGTGCCGCGATGGTGATCTTCTCTCCGCTGCGAGGATCACGGCCAGTACGCTCGTTCTTATGCTGCACGGAGAAAGCGCCAAAGTTGTGGACGCGAACCTCTCCGCCCTTGACCAGCTCATCTACGATAGCCTCAAAAACGGCCTTGACAGCCTTCCCAGCGTAAACCTGGGTCAATCCGGTGAGAGCGGCTACTTCCTTGGTCAATTCAGTTGTGTTCATTAAAAATCTTCCTTTCTTTTCTAAAAACAAAAACGGCACTTACTTATATACAATACTCCCGTCTTCGACCAGGCGGTTCGCGCAGATATGGCACGAACGGCAATCATTTCTGGAGACATGCTTGATTCCGAGATTGTCTCTCACCCGGTCGCAGGTCAGGAAAGCATTGTTTGACTTGATGTTCAACGGCTCATTGGGGTTGCAGTAGTACTCTCTCACGCATTTGATGATGCGAGACTTGAAGTATTCCTTGAGATCGCTTTTCCCCTGGTCGTCCACCGGCTTAAGCAACAGCCTGCCATTGTTCTGCTCGACTGTCAGATGCCGGTTCCTATATTCCAGTATGCTTAGAAGCATATTCCGCGGCGCCCCGTTGATAGAGCGCCGCATAAAGAACTCGTATATATCCAAAATATCGACCCCTATCTAAGAGGCAGAGGATTCAGAGCTTCTCGTAGCAGCTCTGGCAGACAGTTCTGCCGGATCTTACATCGGTTACTCCTTCTTCGCCGACGATCTCTTTCTTGCAGACAGGACATATGAACATCTCTATCTTGCTGTCCTCTGTTTTCTCTTTTGTTATTTTCTGGATGCGTGCAGCGACATTAGCCAGTTCCTTCATGCTGCGAACAGGCATTACTGGAGCAGCTGTCTTCCTGCTTATCCCGGCCTCATAACGCTGGCAACGGGAAATGTCTATTTCTATGCCTGGGTACACTTCATCCTTCATCTGTCGTACGCGGCAGATGCTCTTGTTCAGGCAACAATCGCAGAGCATATGTCTATGCCGAACCTCCCTTTTATAAGGCCGTTGATCACGGCCCGCTCCTCTTCGTTCTGAATTCCTGCTGCTGCCTCTTTTATCCTTGGCAGCATCTCGAACAGTATCTCCTGTATGCGTGAATCACATTCAGCGATGATATCCTTCATAAGATACCGTGAGTACAGCATGGAATGGGTACGGATATACTTCTCAAGGTTCTCCTTCTCTCTGTTGGCAAGATCTGCCATATCCATGCCTTGCGGCAGGATGAGAACCTTGGCGTAGACTCCGATGCGAGCCATCTTTGCCATGCACTTGGCAATGGCTTTCTGACCCGCTTCATCACCGTCCTGGCAGAATACAGGTATCTTGCCGGACCTCTTGATAATCATGGCATGCTCGTCCGTGAACGAGGTGCCTAAGGGAGCCACGAAGTTCTTGCCATACTTGTCGCCAAGGATGACATCCATGGCCCCCTCAACGATATAGATCTCCTTGCAGGAGTCATCGAGCTTGTGAGCTCCGTAGAGATACTGGCTCTTATCGAACCAGTCACTGCGGGGGCTGTTCCAGTACTTCGGGATATACTCCCTGACATCTGCAGCCATCTTGCGCGATGACTCCCCTACTACTCTCCCATGCTTCTCGATGAGAGGAAAGGTGATGCGGCGGACATCGTAGCGTTTGTCTCCAATACGCTCGATGCATTCCTTCTCACCGATCACCCATTCCTCTATTTCTTTATATCCGAGGCCTCTTTCCTTCAGATAGCTGACGGACTCCTGGGAGAGATGAAAGTGCCTTTTGATGGCCTGGCGGCGAAGCTCCGCGTATTTCCCAGCAAACTTGTCCTGTTCCAGGGAGATGCCTGCATATTCGCAAGCCTCTCTGACTGTTTCCGGGAACGTCTTGATATGCTGGCTTCCCTCATAGTCAGATAACCAGCCGATCAATGCAAAGATATCGGAGCCCCAGTATTTCTTGCCGTTTCCTACACCATCCTTCTGGTTGCCATTGTGGCAGCCATAGCAATACCATGTCCAATCGTTCTCCTTAGGCTTGTATATGACGGTGAATGACGGCGTGGTATCACGGTGATCCGGATGCGGGCAGCGGCTCTGCCAAATGTTCTCGCCGGCCTTATGCATCGTTATGCCACAATTATCCTTGACAAACTTTGTCAGGTCTATCGCGGCAATGACTTTCTTCTTGAACTCCCTCGTGTACATTCAGCTACCTCCGATGCCCTTACTTCACCGTAAAAGTGTCAGGCAGCTTCGTGTAGGTGACACCCGGGACGTTTTCTTTCTCAAAGTCGAACGCCTTCTTGAGCGCAGTCTTATCGACCTTTGGAGTCTGCTCAATGAGAAGCTCCTTATGCCCGCTGGATTGCAGGTACTCAACGAGCTTTTCATCATCGTATTCATACTTGTCGGCTTTACGGAAGCCCAAAGTACCTTCGATGAGCTTCACGGACTTCTTCTTGCTGTCCTTGAGCTGTTCTTCCGCCCACGGACGAAGCAAGCTTGTCCAGCGTTCGATATTGTAGCTGTTCTCCTTGAGTTTACTCTCTTTCCAAGCGTTGACGCGCTCTGTGTATTCGTTAAGCCTCTTCTTGGCGACGAGTTCCACGGCCTCGTTCTCTTTCTGAGCTCTTACAAGGCAACGAGTGAAGTACTCTGCCTGATCGCGAGTCTCGATCTTGAAACTGTCGATTTCGCCGGACAAGCCAATAGCCTCTTCCTCTGCGGCGCTTACATTATCATCAAGATCGTTCGCGAGAAAATCCATAGTTGTGTTGTCCATAGGCATAGCTTCAGCAGCCTGCTGGTTAAAAGCTAAAAGACTCATAGAAAATCCCCTCTTTCGCAAGATTAATTCTAGCACTTGTACGGCTTTTTGTAAATACTCTAATTGCTTGCAAGTATACTTATGCCGCAATTTCCACTACTTTGTTGTCTTCTTCGGCGCAAAGCTTATAAAACTCCAAGAGTTTGATCATGTCAGGGACGATGATGTTCTCCCATGCCGCGATCAAGTAGTTGTACCTGCCGCGCACCCTCGTCTGCTTCTTCAGGGCCTTGGCATATGCACGAAGCTTGTTCGGGATACGCCGCAGCTCTTTCTCCGTGATATAGTAGACGCCATCGCCATCCTTGAACGTGCAGATGCCGATCTGCGTGAACCTGGCGGCAAGGCGGCTTGCCGTGAAGAAGTTCTCGCTGTTCAGCGTATTCAGCCGATAGTTTACCAGATCCTGAAGATACAATCCAAGCCTTGCCAATTCGAATCTCTTTTCCATGTTATCTGCTTCCTTTCTCTTTTGTACAAAAACTCCCGGCGCTAAAGCCGGGAGCTGAAATTACGCCGCTGTCTGGTAGATGACTTCAGCAGGGAAGCTGCAAGCATCCGGGTACTTGGCGTATGCCTTTGTCCCCAGCTCGATGAACTCGCTCTCTCCTGCATGGAGCTTTCCGTCTTCCGTCTGCTGATACTCGATGATGTCCGCGAAGTAGTTGGTGAACTCGCTGGACGTGCCGATCGTGCGACTGACGCGCAGGATGTTCTTGCCGTCTACAACCATGATATGTACTGGCATCCCTTGTCCTTTTTGGGTACGGATCCAGTTGAGGCGGCCATGCTCAAAGCGGTCGAGATGATATACGCAATCTGAGCTGCCGACCCCATCGATATCGCAGGCCACCATCATGAGCTTGCCTTCTTTATGGAGCCCGATGCTTACCCGTCCATGTTCGAAGTCAAAGATTTCATTCTTGGTCGGATAGAAGTACCGGAAGATGAGCAAGGCGTTGCTGTTGCTTGCCAGGCGCATATCCATAGTGTCCTTCTGGATGCCTCGTGTGTCCATCGGAAATTCCTGTCCGATGATGAATGCTGTTACTTTCTCTTGATCCAAGCCTATCCCTCCAGTTTACTCTTCTTCCTCCTAATTTTTCTCGCGTATTGCGCGAATGATGTAATGACCCACTCGTACTCTTGATCTATTTCATATTCAAAGTCCGTGATGGCATCTGTGAGCTCGTCCTTGTCTATCCATCCGCCGTACTGCAACAGGTTAAGACTACCGTCAGGAGAATAGCATACTTTATCTCCTTCGACAATAGAGCCATCCGTATTGCCTTTGATTACGATTAAGATGGGCATGGTTTTTTCCATCGTGGCTCCCCTCTTCCTCAATACCACATACTGCAAAGCCGATCAGCAAACAGCTTAAGCCCGTCTTGCACGCACTTCTGTTCAAAATCGTTCAGTTCCCAGCTTGCCGCCGCCTCGACATGTTCCATGGCCCAGACAATCTCATCCAGAATATCGTACCACTCATCCATGCTTTTGAGGTCGCTCGGATATCCTGCAGTCCGCTCCTTGAACTCGCTGACCCCCTTGGCAATGATCCGTGCCAAGGTGCAATCAAGATTGTACATGTCTGTCTTAGAGAACTTAGGCCCTTTCCTGAGTTTCAATTTCTGCCTCTTGCGACAATTCAAAACGAACACCTCGCTTATGACTAATTAGAAATAGCGGCTTCGACAAAGCCGAGGAACAGTGGATGCGGTCGGTTCGGGCGGGACTTGAATTCCGGATGGAACTGGCAGCCGATGAACCAGGGGTGGCCCGGGATCTCGATCATCTCCACCAGGTTGCCATCCGGGCTTGTACCTGCCATCAGCAGACCGTCATAGCTCAGCCGTGCCTTGTATTCGTTGTTGAGCTCATAGCGGTGGCGATGGCGCTCGGAAGTCTGGTATTCGCCGTAGTATCCCCATGCCTTGCTCTTGATGTTGAGGGCACATGGATACGCGCCGAGACGCATTGTGCCGCCCATCTTCACCACATTCTTCTGCGAGTCCATCATGGCAATCACCGGATACTCAGTATCCTCGTTGAACTCAGTACTGTTTGCTCCAGGCATGCCATGGCTCCTTGCATACTCGATGACGGCGCACTGCATGCCAAGGCAGATGCCGAAGAACGGAATACTCCTTTCGCGGGCGTACTTGACGGCCTTGATCATGCCTTCAATGCCACGCGATCCGAATCCTCCCGGGACAAGAATGCCCCTACAGCCGGCGAAGATCTCATCCATGTTCACTTCAGAAGATTCCAGACTCTCTGAATCTATCCACTGCATCTTCACGCCGGTATTGTTCTCTGCTCCTGCATGCTTAAGCGCCTCCACGATAGAGATATAGGAATCGTGGAGCTTCAGGTACTTGCCGACAATAGCGATCTTCACTTGCCTTCCGGGATGCTTCATCCTCCATACCATATTTCTCCATGGCTCCATATTGATGGGAGCCATCTCCATGTCAAGCTTGTCCATTACAATCCTGTCCATAGCCTGTTCATGGAGCATGAGCGGAACCTCATAGATGGAGGAAGCCGTCTTGTTCTCGAAGATAGCGTTCTCGTCCACGTCACAGAACATGGAGATCTTCTTCTTCATGTCTGCCGGGATATCCCTCTCTGTACGGCATACCAGGATATCCGGCTGGATGCCGATGGAGCGGAGTTCTTTGACGCTATGCTGGGTAGGCTTTGTCTTAAGTTCCTCCGCCGCGCCAATATGAGGCACAAGAGTCACATGGATATACAGAGTGTTCTTCTTGCCCACGTCTTTCCGAACCTGTCTAATCGCTTCCAAGAAGGGAAAGCTTTCGATGTCTCCTACTGTTCCACCTATCTCTGTGATTACCACGTCTGCGCCGTCAATCTCAGCGACATCATAGACTTTCTGCTTGATCTCGTTGGTGACATGAGGGATTACTTGTACGGTATTGCCGAGATAGTCGCCGCGCCGCTCCTTTTCCAGGATGCTCTGGTAGATCTTGCCAGTTGTGGTATTGGAATTCTTTGTGAGATTGATGTCAATGAAGCGCTCGTAATGCCCGAGATCGAGATCCGTTTCTGCCCCGTCCTCCGTAACGAAAACCTCACCGTGCTGGCAAGGACTCATCGTGCCGGGATCGATATTGATATATGGATCGAACTTCTGGATCGTGACCTTGATCCCCCGGTTTTTCAGAAGCCTGCCAAGAGATGCCGCCGTGATTCCCTTTCCCAGAGAAGACACGACACCTCCTGTTACGAAAATATACTTAGCCAATGATTACTCCCACCCCTCCAAATCAAAGAATTTCGTATGTTCCGTTCTTCAGCTGCTCTGCGACAGGAACCTCTTCAGAATTGTATTTCAGCTTATATCTCTTCGATTCGCTCGGCACTGTAAACGGGAACTCGATATCTACCTTAGACTCACTACAGGTAAAACTGGAATGGCCGTCCGGCTCCACAAAGACAATCCCGTCAATCCAGTACGCTTTCCCATCTTTCTTCTTCTTGAATACGGCTGAGCACCGCTTATTCTGGAAAACATCAGGGCCTGGCTCGTTCCATTCATCGTCCTCGCCAGTAAGCGGAGTGAGCGGCTTCCAGTTCCAAAGCCTATCGATGAGATAAATGACCCTCACAGCAGATGTACCACTGTGCCCCTGCTTCTCAAGGACTTTCAGTACTTCGAGGACATCCTCTTTCATCATTGTCGCATATTCTCCGTCAGAATTTCCAAAATATCGATCAAGTTCTCTCTTTGCCCATTCAATCATCTTAAAACCCCTCCAAATCATAGTGGACATACCACTTGCCATCTTTACGGATCCATATGTTCTGGTTCTTGCTGCCACGGAAAAGAAGAGATAGGTCTCTCTCTGCTATCCTGAACTCTCCATCTACCAAGGCATCTACTTTATCCAGGAGCAACTTCTGTCTTGGCCAGCCGTCATCGCGCAGATGCTCCAGGGTATATCCTGTATAGCACCAGACATCGCCTCCAGTTTCATGAACTTTATCAGCGAGATTAGCCAAAGGCAAAGGCTGAAGGAATGGTTCGCCGCCGGAAAACGTAATACCGGTAAGCAATGGGTTCTCCATGTACATTTTCATAATTTCATCCACGGTAATTTTGTACCCATTATTAGTATCCCAGGTTTCCGGATTATGGCATCCCTCGCAGCGGTGCAGACAACCCTGGGTGAATACGGTGAATCGGACACCGGGGCCGTCTACTACGGAATCATCGGCAATGCCGGCAATCCTTAAAGTCGTGTTGTCCATATACATACCTCAGAATAATTGATTATTCTACTCATATTTCCAATAATATCTGCCGCATCGACACCCTGTCCTAAGCGCCTGCCCTATGTTTTTCCGATTAATTATATCCTGAGCATCCCGGATACTTCGGAAGGTAGCCACAATCTCCCCTTTTTCATCCATAGCACATATCTTGCGGCGAGTAGCCGTCTTAATACTTTCAACGTCCATGTTTTTAGCGGCTTCTCTGATACCTTGAACAGCTTTTTCTCTGACATCCGGTTGTTGTAACTTTTCCACCGGGGAAAACCATTCAAGGTTATCGGCGCTCATGTCGTGTGGATCCCCGTCTTTCTTTGTTCTGACATACTTGTACTTATCCGGACATGGATTGGGAATATAAGCATGTGCTACGAGCTGTGCTACGGAGTATCTCTTCGTCTTGCCGTTACGAGACAGCAAAACTGTATGGACACCATCCTTACTGATATTATGTTTCATAATTCTTGGAGTATTTTTCTGAAAGGAAACAATCTCGCCATTACGTCCGACACCATATAATCCATCATATCCGGGAATATCTTTATATTCGTCTATAAAAATCACCCCAATTTATGTCATGTTTGATTCTAATCTTCAATCTCTTTGACCAATTTTCTAGATTTATTTATCAATTTGGACAAACTGTCTTTGTATTCTGCGTCTAATTGACCAGAATATAAGATCATATCCATTGCCGATAATAGCTGCTTAGCTATCTCGGCCATTATGTAGTCAGAACTTAACAAATTATTGTCCAATGCTATTTGGTAGGCATATATATGCTCTAAGTGTTCCCTAAACATGTTTAAACATATCCTCCAGTTCTTCAGGGTTGATAAGCTTCGTCCCTAGCTCCCTAGCTTTCTTTGCTTTGCTGCTCTGGCTATCTACATCTTCAATTACCAGAAAGTCCGTAGCCTTAGTGACGCTGCCCGCAAATTTTCCTCCGGCTTTTTCGATAAGTTTCTCGTAATAGCTGCGCGGATATATATATTACCTATCATAATCTAAAGTACAGCAATTGCCTAAGGGGGTTTATAAGGGGCGGCCATTAGGCCGCCTAGAAACCTCTGCTGTTTTTGTGCTTCCTCATCCACCAATTCTTTAAAGCCAGGTCAGTCAAGACTTTTCTCTCTAATGACATCAGTATATTTGTCTTACATGCTCCTCGCGGAATATACGGCAATGTTGGTCGCAGTTGTCGATGATATTCTCTTTCTTTAAGCTCTACAAGAAGCATACTCGTTTTTCCAAGCCCGAGGGCGGTGCTATGCACATACCTTGTCATTCCAGCATCCCCTCCAATTCTTCAGGGCTGATCAGCTTAGTGTTCAGCTCTCTTGCTTTCTTGGCTTTGCTTATACCGCCTCTGTCCATGCTTCGTAGATTTCATGGGGAGTATTTGTCTTGGCTGCTTCTTCGCCGCAGAAGAATGCAATGAAATCGTAGATACGCTTGTCCAGCTCTTCCTTCGGATATACATGCTCTATGTCATATGGCATGACAGCATTGAAACCCGCATACAGAGAAGCGCCGGGGCCGTAATGAATGTCAATCTCGAAGTCATCAAACTTGTCGAAAAGCTCTTCAGAAATTATACCATTTTCATCGTCGCCCCAATTATAATGGTCAAAAAGTTGGTTGAGCGTTTCGCAACACAGCCACTCTTTGTCGTCGTCGTCTGTGCATAAAGCCTTGATTTTGTCTGTCAATTCTAAACCATATACGTCTACGCCGTACATGTGCAGCGCAAAGTTGTCCCAACTCATGTCTTCACCCCTTTATCAAACCCGTAGAAATTTGTATCCGTAGAGTGCCTTGACCCAGTATTCGATGGTGTCCCAGGTGACACCCTCATTGGCATCATGATGCTGCTCTACCTCGTGCAGCACGCGGGCTGCCTCTTGCCGTGTCATGCCGCGATCCGCATAAGTCCGACAAAAATTGTCTTCCAGGCCAAGGACGTCTTCCACTGACCATACAATAGAAATTTGTTCAGGATATATCTTTTTAGTCATATTTGTTCCCCTTTCTGAATAGGAATCTTAGGATAAGGCATCCAGTAGACTACGTCACCCGCCCGATACCCGGTGCCATCATCATCGCGGAAGACTTTGGCAAGATAATCATAATACCCCTCATGAAGATACTCAGTCTGCCCCTTCAAGGCAAAGAGCACGTCCCTCTCGCCAAAGGTAGGCAGCTCATCTTCTGGCTTTCTCCAATTGGCGGCAAGAGAATCCGCGTGCAAGGCCTCAGCGAAGATACGGATAATCTCATGAACTTGATCACGCTTGTCGACAAAGTCCTCGTTGGTGCCGTCATTTTTGAAGGTTTCCCTAATTGCTTCGCCCAGAATCTGTGTCATAGCGTGGGTATCTATGGGATTATCCCCATAAGCGATCTGGATATTATCGTCTTTGTCTATGGCAAATGCCAGTGTCTTAACGATATCTTCATCCGGGCAAGAAAACTTGAACTCCATGATAAATCACCTTCCTCTTAACCCCAAACAAAGCTTACAACGCAAAAACCGTACTCATCACTGAGCCAGTCTGTTACATCATCGTCGAAGTCATGGCAGCCATTGATGAGCTCGGCATCACTGAGCTGCAAAGATTTGGGCAGCTCCACACACTGAGGCAGGTCCAGCTTGGCCCGCGCATCTTCGTAGTCTTCTCCGGGCTCCAGGTCAATGTCCCAGATAATATCTCTAGCAAACATATTCAGTCTTCCCCTTCCTGGATGAACTCAACACTGGCGGCCACTACCTTACCATCATCATTGTAGGCTACATAAACATCGTATTCTCCATCACCATAGCCGGAGCGACTAACAGCAACATTGTCTGTGATGCCCGCCTTGTCTACGCCGTCTGTAGCCGCGCAAGCCCTCCAGTAGAATGCTTCTTCCTCCTGAGGGTCTTTCAGGATCTGATTGAAAGCATCCAGGTTGGCGAACATGACCTGGCCGGAATCTACTCCGACGCATAAACTGTCGTTTGTGATTTTCTCTGTAGTCTCATAGCCCTCATAGTCCTGATGACGGATAGTCAGCTCTGCTATTCTATCGCCCAAGCCATGAGTTTCCTCGCCTTGAAACATGATTGCTTCGGCAACGTATCTCCCGGGCAGCATATTCTCGATGATAGTGTTGTACCATACCCCCTCCGCTTCTCTACGGCAGGGGTCACAGGCAATGATTTTGTCGCCAACGACGTCAATTGCCCCAATCTGAAATTTTTTCATTAAAAAATCCCCCGTTTTTTATGATTTCAGCCAGTTATCTATTGCAGTATTGATTCGCAACTTCCGGTCGTGCTCTTCCAGATCTATCAGATCACAAGGGACAATCTCAAGGACCAGTTGGTTGTCAGGAGAATAGATGCCGCCCTCTGCCAGCTCTTCCATATCGTCCTGACTATTGTTCATGATCTCAGCATCATCAATGATCTCGCCGTATCTGCGGACCATCTCAATGAACTTCTTTTTGGCAGCCTCTTTGGAGATAGACATCTGGTAGTCGATATTGTCTTTACCATAGTCGATAATCAGGTAACCCTTCATTGGTCAATCCTCCTCGAAATTGGCATTGCTGAAGTCCGGCTCATCGCTGTCCGGAACGTATGCGCCGTGGGGCAAAGGCATTTCATCCCAGTGTTCCTCGACGTACTTCTTTGCCCCTTCCAAATCCAGGTCGGCGGGCACGTCCACCGTAACATCTCCGTAGGCCTGGTATGTTACGCCAAAAGTAAAGCTCTTGGTCTTCTGCATTTTGCTGTTCCCCTTTCTTAAGCCACCAACGGACAAGCTTCATCCCGGCCAAGGGTACAGGAGATATTTGCCACGAGCTTGCTGTATATCTCCTTGCTCTTCTCTATGAGCACCGCGTCACGCTTAGTTTCGATGGCGGCGATACCCAGGTTCCCCGAGCCGGCGAACTGGTCGATGATAACTTCACCAGGTCTTGTCACGAAGCTTATGATAGTCTTCAGCAACTCTATGGGTTTTTCCGCTTTATGGAGCTTCATCTTTATTGCTGAAGGCTGGAAGTTGAACTCGGCAGGGAGCATACCAGCGGCGCCGCGCATGATACCTCCACGCTGCTTGTCGGGACGAAGCCTGCGCGGTTCCCCTTTTGTGAATATGACTACCTGTTCCATGTTCTTGGCCTTACGGCCTGTATTGGCCACGAAAGTACCTTTCTTCCAGGGCACGGTGGCATAGTATTTGAGTCCGGCCTTCTCCGCCATCTTCTTGCAGTTGTAGATGTAGTCGAAGTTGTTGGCATTTTCCTCAGCGAAAAACTCTACTAAGAATGCGCCATCCTTCAGGACGCGGGCCTTCTCATTGAAGTCTTTCTGGGTATACTGGAACAGCTCATAATTAGCAAAATCACGGCTGCCACCTTTCAAACTCTTCTTGTCCTCATAAGGATGATCTGTAATGATAGCATCTATTTCGCCATCATCGAACATGCTCAAGTCCCGGCCATCACCGTTGATGCAGGCCACCGTGGAGCCGTCCTTGTTAATGACCGCATAGATGCCGCGTCCCACTCTCTGAAACAGTGTGCCAATGTTATCATAGACTCTGGCTCTTAAGGTAGTGGCCGGCTTATCCTGGATAGCCTCATTCAGTTCTTTAAGAGTAAAGGTTTCCTTGGCACTCATGAGCCTATAGATGCGCTGAGCCATGGATTGTATATGATTCAGTTCTTCCTTACTATTCAAATGATAATCACTCATTTTACTACAAACTCCTTCACGCCGTCATCTCCTCTACGAAGTCACAAAGAGTATCTTCATCAACATCAATGATATCATCCGGCACATAAACACCCCCATTGCTAATCGTGATTCTCTACGCCGTCTGGATAGTGGCGACGCAGATATTTGTCAAAATGCGGAACAGTAAAGTCTATCACGCCGCGGCCAACAGGATAAATAAGCCCTTTACTTACTAGCTGTGCCCTGGTTGGTGATATCGAGCGCACATCGGACTGCATCCTTTCTGCCACTTCCCCTATTCTACAAGGTTTTTCTTCGCATTCAGCCATGGCAACCATGAAACATATTTCTTTGTGAGTTGCTCGATCATGCCGCACTTTGAAGAAAGACTCGTCCAAGTTGTTTACGAATCCAGTCTCTGCTTCTTCTACAGTACTCTTGTTTATAGTCAGAGCGCCTCCGTTAATATCCCAGACTACTCTCCCGTATTCCTGGATGAAGTACGGATATCCATCTGTCTCTGCAACGACTTTCTCAACTGCGTCTGAATCGTATTTCGTATTGAACTTTTTTGCTGGCTCAGTCAAGGCCATCACTGCGTCCTGGTTTGGCAGACTCCCAATCTCTTTGAAGTGAAAGAGTCTTTCTGCATAAGATTTAGTATCACCAGCAAGCTTTGCAATCTTTGGAAGTCCTGCCGCAAAAATCACGAGAGGATAGCCTTTTTGGTTAACTCTGTGCATTGCCGCCATCAAAGCAGAGAATTCATCCGTATCAATGTTATGGATCTCATCGATAAACAATATCGCACCCTTTCCATTTTCTTTTGCTATTTTCCCTAGAGCAACAAAAAGTTCCGTCATATCATTTTGCAAATCTCCGGTGTCAGATAATCCTGTAGCAGGTTCAATTTCAACACTGAAGGTATCAGGTATTTCATATCTAATGACAAAAGCCTTCAGAATTGACAAAGCCTGTTTTCCATAATCTGCTAACTTGCCTTTGACGCTCATGCGTTTTACTAATTTTTGGACATAAAACGCAATAGATCTATGGAACGCGCTATCTTTCTCTTCAAGTTCCATGAATTCTGTGGGAATACCAAGCTCTTCAGCCTCTTCTTCGATTTTATTCAAAAGAACAGTCTTGCCAACGCCTCTAAGCCCATAGTAAATGACTGACCTCACAGGTACTCCAGCCATCATAGACATGAGTATATTCCTTGCTTCATCCATGCTCTTTCCTCTGCCTGCCAAATATGGCGGCGGCATTCCAGCCCCTGGATTGTATGGATTTGGTACGTTTTGCATAGGTCTTCCTCCTCGTGGCAAAATTCAACTTCCTCTACATTATACCATATAATAGTATAATACAGTAGACCAGCGTAAGAAAAATCCTATACTTTGTTAGAAAACCTATAGCATCTCCTCCAATTCTTCAGGGCTGATCAGCTTAGTGCCCAGCTCCCTTGCCTTCTTAGCCTTGGAACTCTGACTATTAATATCCTGAATCACCAGATAATCGGTCTTACTGTTGACAGAGGAGCCTTCCTTACCGCCCGCTGCTTCAATCTTTTCGACGTAGTAGCTGCGCGGATGCTTCATCTTGCCAGTCAGCACGAATATCTTACCGGCAAATTCTCCAGTTTTTGCCGATATGTTACGTTTGTAAGGGGAAATAGAGACATGCTTAAATAGCGCATCTACCGCTGCCCAAAATTCTTCTGATACCAAAGTCTCTGCGATGACCGGGCCGATGCCATCTATAGTTTTCAAGTGCTCAATGGCCTTCTCCGGCTCATTTTCATCTGGCGAAAACATACGATGCATTGTATCCAAGTCACCAAATTCATTAGCCAGAGTCTTGCCAACATCATTGCCAATGCCGGGGATGCAGAGTGCCTTGATAAAGCGCGGCAGCTCTACGTTTCTCTTGGCACCCCTAATCGCGGAGGCCAAGTTTTCTGCCGACTTACTCGCAAAGCCCTCCAGATAAATGAGTTGCGTGGCACCCAACTCAAGGATAATGTTTTGAGGATCACTGCGCGTCTTCAGCGTATCCTGGTAAAGGTCAACAATCTTCCGAGCTGTCTTGATAGAGAGGCCGGGAATGTCCAACACATCCTTCTTACCCAAGAACGCGATATTCTGAGCTATACGTTCCTTGCACTTGGGATTGACACAGAATTGCTGGCCATTGACTTCCTGGAGGGGGCCGTCGCATGAAGGGCATACGTCCAGGACGATGTCTTTGTCGCCCGGCTCCAGTACCTCTCCTATCTGCGGTATGATCTCGTTTGCCTTGTAGATTGCCACCTTGGCTCCGATCTTCAGACCCAACTTCTTGATCTGCTCTGCGTTATGCAAAGAGGCTTTCGTTACCGTGGCCCCATCAATCTCTACTGGATCTACGATGGCTACAGGAGTTGCTTTGTTCCGGCCCATCTGCCAAACAACATCACGAACAACTGTCGTGTAGACAGTTCTTGCTGCTTTATAAGCGAAAGCATTACGATTGTGATGCGCCGTGGAACCGAACTTCTCAAGGCTATGTTCCTGACAGCTCTTGATGACGATGCCGTCAATAGGATATAGCTTGAGCCAGTTGATCTCCTCATAGAGCATGCCGATGCCCTTGCAGACCGTTTCCATGTCTTCATCTACGAATGGCCGTCCATTAGTAAACATGAACTCCGTCTTCTCAGTAATGATGCTGCGCATCTCTTCCGGAGTCATGTCCTGTCCTGGCAGATCATACACGATATACTTCAGCAAGTTCAGATACGGACTGCGGTCTTTGCGTCTGAGAAGTCCTGCCGCCGCATTGCGCACGTTCTTCATTGGCTCCTCACCTTTATCAGTGAGAGCCTTGTTGATCCATTTGAAATTCTCTGCTGTGATAAATACCTCTCCACGGATAGCATAACCACTATTGTTTATACGTGGTCCCTCATATCTCGGGATGAAATTCGGAAGCACTTCTCCTACTTCTCCACCCAAGCCACGGGTGACGTACTTACAGGAGCCATCAGGATTAGGATATGCCACGACCGTCAAGCCATCATACTTAGGCTGGATCTCTATAGGCCACAGCTCCTTGATCTTCTTTATGAGATCTTCTTTCTTGTCTACTCCCTTAGTCCACTTGCTTAATGAAGTAACCGGAGTGGGATGCTTGAACTTCTCGAAACCCTCGGATACGCTGCCCGGCACATAGTCCAAATCTTCTGCGCCGTACTTGTCGATATAGTCGCGTCGCAACTTATCGTATTCTGCGTCTGTCATGCTGGGATTATCCAGGTCATAGTATTCATGATCAGCTTTCTTGATAGCTTCCAGATGCTCCTCTTTATTCAATTGTCTACCCCTCCTACATAAGTACAGTCTTTCGCAACAGAATTGATATGCGCCCAGCGTCTACCTTCAAGGTAAACACCCTTGGAGGTGATACCCTTTACCTTGAATCTTTTAAGCTTAGAAGCGCTACAGGCCACGAACACATAGTCGCCTACGCGGATAGTATTGCCAAAGTTGTCTTTGATTTCTTCCATAGTATGTTCCTCCTACAAAAAGCCCAGCTCAAAATCAGATGTTCCGTCTATATAGGTGTGCCAGCCCTTTTTCTTCTCCAAAGGCAACGGTGTCTGCGTACAGAACGTTCCGAGATGATCAACGAAGATACAGTCGTTCTTGATCTCGCACGGATCGCCCTCATCATCGTGCCGGATATCGTACGCATACCAGCCTCTAGGCAAACTGTCCCGAAATACCCTTACATTAGCAAAGAAACCTTCGTAGACTGTTCCGTCTGGTCCTGTGATATTACAGAGCTGGTTGTCTGTCTTGAGGGCTTCTCTAAAAGTCTGCATTGCCATCGGCGATCACCAATTTCGCGGCGCGGAAACCCCTGCCTTCAGGCATGGGGAGGAAGCGCCGCTACTTCCTTTCTTGAATAAAGATATCCATCTGAGCGCTGAACAAGTTGAAAATACTAAATATGCTTTCATGCCGTAAACCCTTCTTTCCAACTGAAGTCACAGTAGCCGCCACAGTTCGGACAGAACCCTTGCATGTCTTCGCAGCTACTCTCGTTGATGGCGTTATTGATTTCGTTATAATCCCAGAAATCCTTGGCTTTGACCTTGCCGTCAGGCAGGACTACCGCTGACACTCTGATATCTACGTCGAGAATCATGTCCTTGCAGCCACAAAACGGGCATTTACTATTCACGCTTATCCTACCTCCTCGATTGAGCACAATTCGTACTTCCTGACGATGATTCCCCTGTGATCCTTGCAGAATCTTCCTACAAGCTGGGCTGTAGTGAGATAAAACTCGTTCTTGTATATCTTCAGGAGATCTCTTCTCACATCTTTCCATGAATATATTTCCTGTCCTTCAACAGCGAATATCGTATCTTTTAAGAGCTTCTTCTCTTCTTCGTCGAGCTCATAAGGGTTGACATGATACCAGCCACGCATAACAGGGTCGTTCGTCATATAGATTTCCATACCTGGCTCCTCTGACGTATACAGGATCTTGATCTTGTCAGAGAACTTCCTGGCAATGGTCTGCCACATGGCAATCATAGGCTTCCAGGCGGACTTCGTTTCGATAGCGAAGCTGGCAGTGTTCTTCTCACCGACAAGATTGTCAATATCTTTAGGCCAGGAAACGATAGCCCCGCGGCATTCGAATTCATCATGCGGATCAAAGCCTGCTCTCGACAAGAAGGTCCCGAGCCATGTCGCGGTCTCGAAGTGATATCTTGGAGCTTCGTTCGGCATGTCCCGTTGCTTGTCGATAAAATCGCGAAGCTTCTTGATGGGCTTCTCCGGCCCGCTGAAAGTGATTTGGTTGAAACACCAGTTAGGCATTGATTATTCTCCTCTCTTTTTCCTTAGTTATTCCCACAGACCTCTTCCTTCGATATAATCAACCAGTTTGTTTGCCGTATAATCTTCGAATGGATGCCAGATAATGATGCACTTGCCAGGATGCTCCTCGCTTTCCTCGTCCCAGTAATCGTTTGGATAGTCCTTCAGGAATTGCACGGGGTCTTCCGGGAAATTCCCTTCTCCTAAGTTGCAGGTGATTTCCTCGATGCGCTCCTGCATTTCCTTCTTCTTTCTGCTCTCCTCGTCGGAGTATTCTATAATCGGCGGATTACCGAGCTGGATGTATTCAACAAGCCTGTCTTCTCGTCCTTTGGCTTTGACGGTTCTTTCCATCTTAGCGGCATTGCCGTCACTGAAATTGAATTCCTCAGTGTATGTTACTGTCACTCTGACCTTCGACATCCTCCTGACCCCTCTTTTCTCTTCTGTAGTTAAATTTTCTGCCGTTAACTTCAAGAGCTCCTTCTTCCTGGACACAGTTGCTCATAATGAAGTCGATGGCTTCGCCAGCGAGTGGATAGACTCTCTTGAGTCCCCATCTGGTATTGAAGCACATCCTCGGGTTATCCTTATGGAACCACGAAAGAACAGCTCTTGTCAATCCAATAGGCAATTTGCCTTCCTTGGATGTGATGCCATGAGCATAAAGATACTCGACTATCTCATTCAGGTATGCGTAATGCTGCTCGCTCTCCATTTCGATGTAATACGTATACATGGCAGATCACCTTTCTACGATCTCTCCCTTGTAGACTTTCTTGGAAGCCATTTCGAACCCGATTGCCTCAAGGGATTCTGCCTGGTTGTCGAATGGCACGCTTTCGCTGTAGTCCGTATCCCAATCACCAGTCTTGGCATTGAAACTCATCTTGCAGACAAAGAATCTCTCCTTATCTGCCGTCAAAACCCTATATACGGCATTGTCTTCTGTATGAACCAGAATATCATCTTTCTTAGCTAACAATTTAATCTTCCTTTCTTTCAGCGGTAATGAGTATGTAGCAAGATTTTTCTTAATCCTTTTTGAGGAGGTTGCATATACATTGGATAGCAACACTTTTTTAGATATCACTTCGCTTATCGCGAAGGCTGCGAAGAACTCTTCTGATATAAGAGAACTCAACAAACGAGTTGGAGTAGTTGAAACGGCCAATATGGATACGCTGTATTCCAATAGCGTAATCGATGTCGCCGCCAGAAAAGATCTTGGTATTGGAGACAACATCTATTGCCGTGGATATTACAAGCTTAACGATGGCGGCGCTGCGTCATATACTACGGTTAAGACCAATGATGGAAAGCCATGGTGCATCGAAACCAAGAGCACGTGGAAAGACGAGAACAGAAAAACCCATCCTGTTTACCTCGAAATCACCGAGAAGAATCAGGTGAACTACAGACAGTTCGGCGCTCATCTTGATGGTGTGCAGGATGATGGGCCGGCCATGGTAAAGGCTCATGCTTATGCTGACAGCATTTTTGCATACGAAGCCAATGGCAAAACCAAGGTGTATAACTGCTCTGTTGTCAATCATGAAGGCACTATCTACAAGCACGGCAATGAAGCAATCAACTGCTGCTCCAATGTCGACTTGTCTGGGTCTTCCATTATCATGGATAACCAGAATGCTGGATGGTTCGGCATGTATGTATGGGGCGATGCAGACAGTCTTTTCTATGACTACGAGCTTCCTGAGGAAGTGAAGAAGGACATGAAAAAAGATTGCTTCTACTTCCCGGCTGTAGCCCAGGGTAATGATGTACTTCCCGGCAATACCGTTCTCAAGATCGAGGAAGACCCATACTGCGCACGTGACGATGCTGGTTATCTTTACACCGTTGCTCGCAAGGAGCTTATGCTCCATGACGTTGATGGTATCTTCTCGCCGCCATTGTCCGATGACTGGAACCATGCTGGCGGAGAAGAGATTAACTGCGAAGTCTCTGACTATGACGACCATAGCAAGAGCAAGATGACACAATCGTTCAGCAAGCTCAAAACAAGCTATACTTACTATCCATCCCAGCAAGGGCATTTTATTGGCTGTGACGTTTACCTCGGCATGGATGCCGACAAATACAGCACTGTTTTCTGGTGCAAGCGCCATAATTCTACCGTCGAGGGATGGAACATCCGAGTCGACAGCAGCAAGATGCATAACAAGACATTCAAGAATGCCATGATCTATCTCTGGGACTCGATGAATGTATGCGTCAAGGACTGCCATGCGTTTGATAATGCCGGGAAGATGGCTGTGGTTGATGGAAAGACTGAGAACGCCACTTCCGGATATGCCCTGCGCATCACGAACTGCTGCGATGTCCATGTTCAGGACTGCCGCTTCCAGGGATACTGGGGATGTACTGCTATGGACTCAGCAAAGAACATCCATTTCAACCGTTGCCATATGAACCGTCTTGATACGCATGATTACTGCCACAATCTCTATGCGACAGATTGCTTCTTTTACAACCATGGTGTCCAGATCGGGTATGGACGCGGCATCTGCAAGTTTGATGGATGCCAGTGGTTCTACAATCCGATCCCGCTGGATTCTTACCCGTCGTCCCATATGGTCGAATTCGACCTTACTTACGGACGTTCTTATGAGGGCAAGGTAATAGTCGAGAACTGCCGTGTCTGGTCAAAGAATCCGCCAGGCGATGAGGTCAACCTGTTCATCCTCGGGTTCTCTCCTGATGCCACGACGATCACCAAGCATTACGAGCTCCCTGAGTTCGTCGTTCGTAACGTAGACGTGCTCTGCAACAAGCCGGATGTCAAGCTTACTTACTTCAAGATCTATGGCAGCCGCAAGGCTCGTACAGGCCAGACCGCTCCTTCTCATGTGTATGGCGTATGCAATGATGGTACATGTACTTGGCAGTACTATGGCCGTGGTATCGACTACAACGCTGAGAACAAAGTAACTGAAGCAAAGGCCGGTGACATCATTCGCTGCTTTGATACTTTCATGGATAAATTCGGGAAGACACAGTTCTTCAATGAACGCCATTATCTGGTGACTGCTGCAGGAGAGCTTGACTATAAGCAGCCGGCACCCACCAGCATTTCCAGCGATGAGTTTACTCTTGGCACTGCTACTGTGAGATACATCAGCAATCCTGAATGGCAGTCGAAGCATCTTTATCTGGAAGGCGACATCTGCTCTGTTTCTGATTCCTGGTTCTCTCCTGCCTATCTCTTCAAATGCATCAAGAACGGTGTATCCAACGGCTGGTACCCTACCCATACTTATGGCACCATACTGGAAGGAGCTGGCGATTCTATTTCTGAACCGGATGACTGTTGGTGGACTTTCGTAGAAAAGACTGTCAACAAAGTCATCAAATGGCAAAGCAAAATGGCTGTAACAGAAGGTCAATGGCTCCTCGCAGTCGATAGGCTGTATGAAGTCATCATTACCGGACAACTGGATGAGTACCCCCCGTATGATACAGCATGGTTCGGCACGCATGATTGCGGAACTGCGACTCTGAAGTTCATTGGGCAGGCATGGAAGCCTCATCGCTGGTTTGCTAAAGGTTCCTACTGTGTTGCTGGCGATAATGTTTACCAATGTGTCAACCATGATGGGAGCACTAACGGGACTCCTCCAATCAAAGGCAACCCGTATACAGTTGATGGTGATATTGCTTGGCGATACGAGCAGCCAGCTAATGCTTGAATCAGAAAGGATGCTTTTATAGATGGCAGCAGAAAACTCAACTCCGTTATGGAGCGCAAACACAGAATACAAGACGGGTTCCATGCTCAAAACGAGTGCCGGAAACATTTATCAGGTCATTGCCGGGACCACTGGCAGTAGCCAGCCTACAAGTACCAGCAAGGGAACCATTATTATGGACGGCACTGTTCGAATACGTGTGCTTGGTGAGTATGACTATGGCTGGCGTGTTGCAGGGAACTCGTATTCCGATGGTGACATCATCATCAACGATACGTTCGTAGTAGAATGCATACAAGGCGGTACTACCGATGCTTCCAACCCATCTGGCCCAGACAAAGATGCAGCATGGGGAGATAGCGATACCATGGAAGACGGCAGCATCATATGGAAACGCATTACGAAGACGCCAGGTGATGGAGTCTGGCGTAATTCCAATACGCCATATCCTGACGGCATGGTGTTCTTATGTGACGCTGGCTCTCCTGAAGGCAAGGTACGCCTTTACGAATCCCTTCCAGGAATTTCAGGAGACACAGAGCCAACAGACACTACTGGGAATAACTTTCTCAACGGCGGCGTGACTCTCTGTTTCATGTCAAGCGAGAATCAGGGCGGCAATGTGAATATAGACATCCCCGACACTGCTCTGGTAAACACGGAAGACAATGATGGCATTACCCCTGATATAGCAAACGCCACACCATGGAAAGCCGGTACTGACTATAATCTCGGTCAGTGTGTCATCTCCAACGGCAACATATATTCCTGTGTCTATGATGGCCGTGTAACCCTTTTTCCGAAAGCAGTCTTCGAGAATATAACTACAAACATCAAGACGGGCGTAGTCTTTTCTTTCCTGGCTGGTACTGATGTCCCGACGAAACAAAGCTTCCGTCCATGCCAGGTAATCGTAAAGAACTGTGACGCAGTGACCACTGCCAAGGAGGGCGCGACTAATTATTTTGGCCGCGCTGACAATCCTGATATCGAAGTCAAGATCGTAAACGACTAACCAACAGCCTCTTGTGCTCAAGCATGGGAGGCTGCTTCCTTTTCCCAGGTTGCGATCTGCCTGTTCAAATAGAAGATTGCCTTCTGAAGGTCCTCAATACGCTTCTTGCCGTCTTGCTTTACCCCTATTTTTTTAGCTATTCTTTTCCAGTTCGGCAAGCATACGCTTTATGTCCGCAATCCTTTCATCCAGCTTAGAAATCTTTTGCAAGGCAGGGAAAGAACGAAGTTCTGCACCGCAGGATGGACACTGCTCGCCCTCTACCTCAGAGCGAACGAACTTTCTGTCGCATATTGCGCAGGTTATTGTCTTGCTCGTCTTACTGTGGATGCTGACATTGGCTATTGCCTCCGCTTTTTTGTTTTCGAGCTTGGACAATTCCGCGAGCAGTTTTGTCCTACGCTCTTCGATTTTCTTCTGAGTCATAAATACGCTGGACAATATGACCAGCCCTACCTCTCTTTCCAGTTATCTGAAATCCGGCCAAAGCCTCGTTCTCTTCTTGCGGTACATATTCTTAAGGAAGCTTTCAGAGAACAGCCCTTCGCTAGTTTCCTCATCCCGGCAATTCGCTAAAGCGAATAATACGTCATCCACGAAAGCCTTGGTCTGAGGATGCATAGCACAGTTATCACGCTTAGTTAGCCACCACTGCCATTCTTTTTCATACGAAAAGTCTTTGCCAAAATAGGCGCGGGCGGCCCCTAGATAGTCACAAATCATTTCAACAGCGTACTTATAGGGCATCTTTATTAATGTGATGCCCTTTTCTGTATGGTAATCATCGAAATTGTCAGTCCAATACTGATAGTGATGCAGGTTACGACCACGATGATGGAGCCAGGCTTTTGAATAATCTTTTTCTTTCTTGCAGGCTTCTATTGGAGAGCAATTCCCCTGGTAATAACATACGGATTCAAAAAACTCTGTCGGGCTGAACTTAGACAGATCGTGTGTGATGCCCTGCCAGTACAACCCGGCTTTGAAACAATACTCTGCTACCCAATATTTATGAACACAAATTTTCTTGAAATGTTTCCAGATATTAATTGGCCTCAAAATCACCCCTCCTTATTCAAGATGACTTCTCTTCCGTCTGCTAGAATTCTTACCTCGTATTTATCATGCTCAACATATTCAAAGTCGGTTATGGCCGGCGTTAAGTCCTCCTTTTCCATCCAGCCGCCGCCCATTTTGTCTGGCAGGTGAAGAACCAATTTCCCATCGATATCATAGTGAACGATATCACCTTTAAACAAGGAACCATCTGAATTCCCTTTAGTTACGATCAGCAATGGGATTCTCTTTGGCTTAACACTCCCCACGCCTAAAGGCGGGGGATTCCTGAGATAATTCCTCCCGTCCAGCTGATTCATACCCATAACCCCTTTCCTTCGATATAGTCCGCGATTTTGTCGGGAGGATACTGCTCGAACGGTTCCCACAGGGTAATACATTTTCCCGGATGTTCCGCGCTGTCAGCATCCCAATAATCATCTGGATGCTTCCTTAAGAACTGTACCGGTTCATCAGGGAAGCCATCTTTGCCGATATTGCTAGTAACTTCCTCGATGCGTTGCCACATTTTCATTCGCTCTCGCTCTTCTTCATCGGAACAATTGACATCTGGCGTATTACTTGCCATGACGTAAGAAATGATTTTTTCCCTCTGTTCCTCGTTCTTGATGGACGCTGCAAATTCCGCGCTGTTCCCATCAAACTCAAACTCCTTAATATAGCTAACAGTTACCCTGATTTTTGGCATGCTATTCCCCTTTACGAAATTGATGTCCACGTTAGCCAAGGCTTCGAAACTTTATACTCCATCATGGTTGGTTCATCAGGCAAACAGCCAATTCTTTCTTGTCATTCTGTTCGTCCCGATAAATTCAATTTTGAATACAATCGTAGCAGGATGGTTCACAACATAAAGCCAAGCGCTCTTGATGCCATTGCTTTCTACCGGGGAGCCGAACATAATAACGCGTATAGGCATGAATGAATAGATACTGTACAATTTTTCTGGATCAAACATATCAGCATCATTAACAATGACGGTTAGAAAGTTCCTACCTTTCATAAAAGTTATTCTGTCCTTGAGGTTTGTCTCATTGGCAAAAACGATGTTGAGGTCAGCATCCATTAATCTGACATATGTTTCATTAGACATTCTCAGCTGGAATGTAGCGGCGATTTTCTTACGAATTACTGTGCTTGTTCTCGGTTCTATAACCATTATGGATCCTTGCTTCGTAATTTCTTTGGCGATGTTGTTAATTAATTCCAAAATTGCTACATCTTTCCCCGCTCCCCTTTCAGCTTCGATAGCAAAAATGTTATTGCTATCAATATTGGCGAGCACTTCGTTAATCCATGCCATCTTGTTCCACAATGGAACTTCGATTATTTTCTTCCCCCATATGTGCTCATCATTAGTCCGCGAAGTGAATAATAAATCATTCATGTTGATTTGTTCCTCTCTAAAACTTTTTAGAATAGTCAATGCCTCTACGTAGAAACGTAGAGGCATTTTTTAGTTCGACGGTTTTTGCCAACTAGCGATCTGACGATTTAAGTAGAATATAGCTTTCTGAAGATCCTCAACACACTTGCTTCCGCCTAGCTTGTACTGGCAACGGGCGATATACTTCACTGCATTGCCCAGATTAAAGTTGAGCTGCTTGTCCTCAATAAAATCAATGACCTCAATCCTACCAACGTTATAGTGGGACGGATGGTTTACAGGATCCACGCTCTTCTCGCCAGTTTTCTCTGGCTGCGGGCCTTTATCTACGCCCTCGAAGAGCTTCGGCCCGTCGTAATCACCTTTCTTGGTCTTCCATGCTGCAGAGATCGGCCCCAACTGGATAGTCATGGCGTCTTCGTTGAATACGTCGACGCACTTTCCCAATTGAGGAAAGCATACAACATAGTAATGCTGCCCCTTCGGGTTAGTATTTGTGCTAACTACCATTCCCTCTCCATACGAAGTGTGCCGGACAAGCTCCATCGGCTTGAATTTGAATCCCATAGTATAACCTACCTTTCGTTTTTGAAAATAGAGAGCCCGTTTCGGACTCAGCGAGAGACACTGCTAAGCAATGTGTCCCGCTCAGCCCGAAAGCTGAGTACTTGTACGCGAACTTGATTCCGCGCTATTGGTCACCAAGAAGAGTATCCTCTCCTTTGATGATGGTGGCATCATACCCTTCCTTGCGGGAAATACCTTTAAGAGCTTTCTCATCCCAGCTATCTGCTGTGAGAAGCTGATAGACGTACGCAGTATCATGCGTAGCATCTGCCCGCTCTATTCGGCCATGCCGCTGTGTCTGGATAGCATAGCTTTCTGCAGGCTCCATCTCGATGAGGTACTGGCACTCGGACAAATTAATTCCTTCCGCAGCGCTATTGCTCATAAGAAGAACCTTGTAGTCAGGATCATTGCGGAAGCGTCGTATCTCTTCGTCACGCTTCTTATTGGAAAGTTGCCCGCTATGATAGGCGATGCCTACTTTCTTGAGACCAGGTTCTTTCCTGATACGTTCCGTGATGATGTCATGCATCCGCACCCAGCGTGTGAAGACAGCCGCTTTCTCCCCGGACTCAATGATCTCGCCCAGGAGTTCTATAAGCATTTCCAGCTTGTAACTCTTCTTGTCTTTCGGAATGTACTTCTTGGCGCCCTCGCTCGTAAGGAGCTCCGGTGAATCAGCCAGCTCCAGCATGTATGTCTGGAGAGCCATTGCCTTGGCATCCAGCTTCATATAGTCCGGATCATTCTTGACTACGTTAGGATCAGGATTGTTGCCGTATTTGCCGAGCACCTTCTTCTGCTGTTCATTAACCTCGTCCAGCTCTTCCAGGAGAACCTGGTTCATATCTGCCTGACTCGGGGAGAACTCGCAGTATCTCTGCATGACTACCAGCTTAGGTAGCTGCTTTGCGACCTCTTCTTTTGTCTTCACGATCATGTACGGGTCTATCTTCTCAGAAAGAGCCTTCTCGTTCTTCGTGCCAATGACTCTGCCTGTAGCGCGGTCAAGCCTAAGATACATGCTAGCGAATCTTGCCTTGCTCACAAAGAGATCCGGCTTGATGAGCCTGAACAATCCATACAAATCAGAAGGGTCCCGCTTGATAGGCGTAGCCGTGGCGCCGATTTTCATCCTGGCATCACTAAATTCGCAGAGGAACTTGCTGCGTTTGGCGGATGCGCTTTTGATCAGATGGGCCTCATCAGCATAAATATACTGAGGCTTTATCTTTCTCAGGGTCTTCCTGACCTTTTCATCCAACAGAGTCTCGTAATTCAAGATATACAGGTCACAGTCCTTGAATTGGTCATCAAAAGCTTTCTTGGCTTTTGCTTTGAGCGCCTTGATCTCTTCTGTGAGCTCCTCTGGCTCATCTGCTTTCTTCAGCTTGTTCTCAAGCCTCTTGATAGCCTGCCTGATCGAAGCGGAAGCCTGTGCCTCAGTCTGTATGATACGCGGGCGAAAATCACTGAACTTCTTTACTTCAGATGCCCATTGCAATTTCAAGCTAGCCTTCACCACGATCATTCCTGGACCAGAAATCTTTCCGGCTTTGAACCCCTCTGAATAAAGAGCTATACCGATCGGGCTTTTGCCGCTTCCGCAAGGCAGGCATATTATCGCAGTCTCTGCATCCAGACAGAACTTGATGACTTCTTTCTGGTAGTTGTACAGGCTGAGCTTCATGTCAGCTCCCATGTCCTCCCAACCAGAGACTTCTTTTGTCTGTGTCTGGAATCGGCTCGCTATATTCTCGCCCAATGTTCTTTTGGGAGTAAACAGATGAGCATCCAGCTTCTCCAGCTTTGCGAGGTCTTTTGCCTGAATAAGCCATGCATCGTTTTCGATATCGTATTCCTTGTGTTCAAAGTTGCCAACCAGGTGAGCAAACAAATCGAAGTTTCTGACTGCCTTGTTCGATTTCTCGTTCAGTTTCACAGCGTAGTCATACTCGCTGTCGCTTCCCAGTATTTCAACTGTTACGAGTTCCAAAAACGTCCTCCTTTCTTTCACGCAACAAAAACGGGAAGACAGCCGCGAAGCTGTCTTCCCGACATCTTACATCGAGTTTCTCGGCAGGAGCATCCGGAGGAAGCAAGTCAGCGCTTTCGTTTGTTCCATGCTAAACCTCAAACTTTCTGCTATGCATTCCTCGTCTTCAATTCCTTGGAGTACAAAATCTGCGAACGATAAAGCCTTGAGCGGATCCAGGCTGGCACTATCAATACGTTCAAAAACGTATTTCGTTTTCATCAGGATAGCAGCCAGCTCCTTTGCGTCATCCGCATCCAGGACGGCATCGTCGTATATTAGCCCGCAGAAGTATGATGCTGTCATCATTGCTTCATGGCTTGACATACGTGCGATTATCTCGGCAAATACACATACAATCTCAGCTCTTTGCAACGCATCGATTCTCATCCTGTTGCAACGTGGGTCGACTACTACTTTCCAGCCGTCCCTGAGAGAGCCTTCCCTGAAGTATCCGATATCGTTCACGTTCCATTGCACTTTTGCCATTGTTTTTTTATGCCCCTCTTTTTTCCTCTGTATATTCTCTTTAGTTAAATGTTCTTGTAGCCTTATGGCTCATATTTGAAATCTCTCAAACGATTCTGGGCATCGGTCGCCGCTCTTATTATATTGCTCTTGAATTCCGCGATATCATCAGGCGTGACCCTTTTGTGAGGTATTCTTGTAAAATTTTCTGTTGTTGAAGATACGGATGCGATCAGTTGGTTCATTGATTTTCTTGCTTCCGCTGAGAATCTTTGATTGTATTTCTCCTGTGCTTTCAGCCTCTGATTGAGCTTGTTTACCTCACTCTCGGCTTTTATCAGGTTTTCGCGCAGATCCGTGTTCTCTTTCTGTATATAAGACAGCGACTCACGGAGTCGCGCAATTGTTTTCTTTGATTCCACCTCCTTCTTTTCATTGTCGTTGTTTAAGCTTTCTACCATGGATACTATGTACTTGAGACATCTTATATCCTTTTCGGACAAACCTGTTGCTGGCGCAGGCTGCTCCGAATCATGAACTCGCAAAAGCCCTAGTCCTTTCTTGTCAAGGTTCTGCACTATTCCGTATGCATTTGGATCTTCAGCCGCCAGATCTTCTGACTCCATATAATTCATGATCATCTTTGGGCTGACTACGACTTTCGAAGCTTCCTCCTCTTTGAATTCGTCGGCAGCCTTCCCGCTCAACAGCTGATTGTTCAGCTCGCTGTAGTCATCCATGCTGTAAGCAAGGTGGCAGATCGTAGCCTTGCCGCGCGTGTCTCTCTTTACCTGCCCTGTTACAAGGACACTAGCTGTGATGAGGTCGTCGAGAGCCTTCTTTGTTCTCATAATAGGCTGTCCTAAGGCAGCCGACATATTCAACCCCATAAGCTTGATCCATTTCTTATGAGCATCATGCACCGTCAAGTAATCGCATACCAGAAGCAAGTCGTATATGTCACTCTCAGCATTGGTTTTCTTCGTACGCTCCTGTATGTACTCCTTCATTTCATCCGTCAGGTTCTTCATACAGTAAGCATCTAACCCCATGCTCTTTTTCTTCTCTTCCGAAACATAGCTGTAGGCGAACGGCTTCATGTTATCCGGGACGATTCTGTCGTTCGCCTCGCCAAGCCTCGTGACAATATTCTTGTTTCCACGTAAGTAGTAAGCAAGCTGCATCCTGGTAGTCCTGTTCTTTACCGATGAACCAAACTCTTCTAGGTACTTGGAAACAGGGAAACTGATGTAGTTCGGTTCATCCAGCTCTGTTTCGGTTGCCTTCTTTAATCGAGCAATGGCTTTGTCGAGCAGTTCGTACACTTCCGGCTTTTGGTCTTCTTCGATTTTTTCTCTAATCCTGATAACATTCTCTCTTATACCTGTTGCACCAAGATTTGCCTCCTTAGTATTATCGTTCATGATTTTCACTCCCCATTGACTTATACGCTAGATAGCTAGCGCATATTTATCTGGGATTTCGCTCAGGAATCTTGATGGTCTTCTAGGCACTTCTGTTCCCTTCGAGATTATCGTCTTGGGATTGGTTATGAACAGACGTTCCTTTGCTCTTGTCATGGCTACATAGAACAGCCTGCGCTCCTCTGGGACATCCCCGCTCTCAATGGATTTCCAGTGCGGGCAGATCCCTTCGTTAGACCCGACGACGAAGACTACAGGGAATTCAAGCCCTTTAGAGGCATGCATGGTCATCATAGTGACCTTGTTATCATCCTCTTCATCTTCTCCGTCGTCCTTGTCATTCAGGCTCATAGAGTTCAAGAAGTCTGATAGTGCAGTGTATTCTGCCGCGACGTTGATAAGCTCCTTCACGTTGCCCATCCTGTCTTCTGCTGTCTCTTCTTCAAATTTGTGCAAGTAGCTCTCGTAGCCGATCAGATCCACCAGTTCTTGTACAAGATCCTTGGGCGAAACCATAGTGCAATCTTCCTGGAGCTTCTCGCACACCGCTATAAACTGTGCTATGCCGGCCTTTGCCTTACCTTTGAGTTTGACAGCCCTGCATGCTTCCAGGAAGCTTTCTGGCTTCATTATATCACTACTAAGAGCATCTTGGCAACTAAGTATTTTATTTAGGGATGTTTCTCCTATGTATCTCTTGGGCACATTTACGGCCCTCTCGAAAGCAATCTGGTCCAACGGGTTGCTGATGAACTTGAGGTACGCTAGCAAGTCCTTGACCTCCATGCGCCCGTAGAACGGATTGCCGGATACCATGTGATACGGTATGCCTTGGCGCATGAAGCACTCTTCTATCTTGCGAGACAAGAAGGACATGCGGTACAAGATAGCGATATCCTTGTACTTGTATCCGTCACGGATGCAATGCTTTATCTTGGCCGTTATCGCCGCGGCCTCTGCTGCCGGGTTCTGCCTCTCCATAAGGAAGATAGGCTCACCCTCGTCGTTCTCGGTGAAGATAGTCTTCTCAAAAAGCGATACATTGTTGGCAATCACTTCCCTGGAAGCATTTACGACCGTTTGTGTGGAACGATAGTTCTGACCCAAGACATACTCTTTCATGTTATGCTTATGGGCGAACTCCGCTACCTTCTCTATCTCGGAACCACGAAAGCCATATATGCTCTGATCGTCGTCAAGCGCGAGACAGACGTTGAACAGAGTACCTCCTAATCTCCTGATAAGTTCAAGGTCTCTCGGGCTACTGTCTTGAGCCTCGTCCCCCATGATGTACTTGTACCGTGAATTGATATG
>Ga0247610_10001400_pt1 | contig 30113 bp, 31 predicted proteins | sample 174DNAGHGhighgp2_FD_193483 | JGI IMG/M metagenome (GOLD analysis project Ga0247610, IMG submission 193483) | Sheep rumen microbial communities from Palmerston North, Manawatu-Wanganui, New Zealand - 1742 DNA GHGhigh gp2 | ecosystem: Host-associated > Mammals > Digestive system > Stomach > Rumen...
ATAAAAATAAAAAAGGAGACTAGCTCCTTTTAATTTGTTTCTATAATTGGTAGAGACTCTGGAAGTCCTTCTGCCTCCATCAAAGATGCAAAATTCTTCCAAGTTTTTTTACTTTCTGTTACAAGATTTGCATAACTACCAGCAAACTTATTCGCATTTCCGAAGCTATTGATAGCAATAGCCCTTTGATACTTATCATAAGTAGTTTTTAATCCTGTTATAGAAGCCTCTTTAGTTAAACCCCAACCATTTTTTTCAGGTTCAGTAGTATCACCAGTATCATCAGTGTTGTCCACTGTTTCTACTGTATCAACCTTAGTAGTGATGTTTGACCAAATATTCTTTCCAACAGGTGTAACTGTAAAGAATACGAATGATGCAGCAGCTAAAACGCCAATTATAGTTAAAAATCCGATGAATTTTTTCATAATTTGTTACCTTCCTTCTAATAAAATTTTATCTATATCAACATTTACCCAATTAGGATAAATTAAAAATTCAACAATATAATATATGTTTTATTAAAAAAAGTTATTTGTAATTGCTTGTGATTTCATTTGTTTTCATATTGATTTTTAACCAACGATCTTGTATTGCATCATATAGCATAACATTTTGAATATTAAGTTGATGTTTTTCTGATAGCCAATAATATGCCAAAACTTGTTTAATATATTTTTCGTCAATTGATGATGTACATTTTAAATCTAAAATTGTATTATCTATTATAAAATCAGCTAACCCACGGTTATGAGGAATTGATAAATCACATTTTTTCATAGTTTCATTGTATAAAAAATAATCATTTTCATCCTTTATTTCAAAATATTTTTTAATAAAAAGAAATGTTCTTTCTGCATATTTAACAACTTGAGACACAAACTTTTTTTCTCCTATTAAAACTTCAAAGGAAACACTTGGTATTCGGGTTGCTGGCATATTAAATATAGAACGCATATTCTTTTGATATTCTTTAATGGCTTTTCTTACACAAAAAGCTTTAAATATAAGATTTTGAAACAAATCGCTGCCGTTAAGCTTATTTTTAGTGATAAATTTCGAATATTCTTCATCAAAACCCATTTTTTTCATTAATTCAATTTTAAAAAATTCTTTTGTGGTATATTCTACACAAAAACCGAACATAGAATTGAATTTCTTTGTTTTGAAAATTATATTTTTTTTATGATAAAATTTATTCTGACTTTTTTCTAAAGCAATTTTATATTGTTTAGTGATATATAAATTAAATTTTGAGTATTTATTTATTTTTCCAGTTACACTTGTATCTTCTATCCATTTATATTTATTAGTTTCTTTTGAATTGCTATTTTTTACTATTTTAAAAGTATCGCCTGACAAAATAAAAGAAATTTTTCTTATTTCAGGAGGGATTGATAAAAAGGTTTTTAATTCTGAAACTGATGAAAATGATAGTGTTAAATTTTCTGCTTCTTTTGGTAAAATTGACAGTGCTGGTATTTTTACTGTTTTTGTTTTTATAATAGGATTTTTAGCATAATTTTTTTGCCAATAATCAAAAAAAGAATGAATATCTTCTTTAAGTCTTTGATATTGTATTTCATTATTTTTTCTAAATTCTAAAATTGTTTCAAAATATTTAGAACGATGCTCTGAATAAGAAAAATGAAAACCAGTTTTAAAAGAAAAATTATAAGAAAAAGTTTTAATATAATAACCAGTTTTACATATTTTATAATTTAAAAAACCATCTTTATATTGTTCAAAACTTTTATATGAAAATAAGGCTTTTTCTAAAAAATCATTATACCTTACTGGAGTTTTAATGTGATAATATAAATCATTTTTTCGAAGAAAAAATTCAATGTTTTTAAGATCTTCAATTTTGTAAAATTTTGAAATTGAATTTGTGAGTTTTATTTGAAAAAATTTTGGATAATAAAGAAAAGTAGAAGGAGATAATACATTAAAACCAGTTTCATCATCTTTTTTTACAACAAAAGTCCCAGACAATCCACCAGCTTCAAAAATTTCTAAACCGTTTGTCATTTTACCATTTGTCAAATTAATTTTAGAATTGACTTTTAAATCTTCAACCGAAATAATTGGGCAAAAAGTATTTAATAATTCACCATTATCGTTTTCGTCAATATGCATTTCTAAAACATTAAAAAAACAATAACAAATTCTTGTATTCTTTAATAATTCTTCATTTCCAGGAGCCAATATATCAATATCATTCCTATATAATAAAGCATTTCTACGGCATCTACCTATAACTTGAATTGTTGTTGCGGGATTTTTAGGTTCATTAGTCATATAAAGAACGTGAGCTCTTCTGATATCAACTCCTTCGACCACTTTAAATTTATTAATAATTACATCATATTCGTTATCATCTTTACATATATCTGACATATCATATGCTTCATCAGTAATGTTTATAGATTTAAGATTATACTTTTGGCAAAGTTTAATAGTTTTTTCTAGAATGTTTTCTTCAAGAATCCTAAATATTGCACACGGATTATAATTTGACACATTTTTATGTTGTTTTTTAACTTCGAGCAATTTTAAAATCGCATCTTCTGGCCCACCTTCAGATTGAATTACAGTTCTCAGCATCATAGTATGGGTGAAATTACAATTTATATCATCATCTGAATTGTATTTATTAGTAGCGGAAAAATTAACTATTTTATTGCTTATTGGTTCTAATATTTCCATCCAACGATTAGTATCAATATGGCCTTCATCTCTAAGCCAAACAATTGTTTTATCGTTTGGTATTTGAGATAAAATACTATCAGCTTGTAAAATTGTATTCTTAGTGTAATCATTCAATCCATAAACACAATAATTATTTTTTATAGTAAATCTTTTTATTTCGTGTTTAATTTGTCTGCTCAATTGACCTTTAGATAATGTAGTGATTATAAAAAAATATTGGTCAGACATTTTTTCAATCACGTCTGCTATCATTTTAGTTTTACCTGTGCCCGTTGGAGAAGAAAAATTAATAGTTTTCAAAAGCAAATTATTATCTTCAATTTTTTTAATCAACAAATCTTCATATTCATTTTGCGTATCATTAATAATTTTTAATTCATTTTGATTCATTTAATAAGCCTTCCTTTATAGAAAAATAACTCTTTTTTTATGTTTAAAATGGGGTGAAAAAAGAAAAAAGAGGACTATTGTCCTCTAATTTTTAGCCTAATACAGTTTCAGAAACAGTAAATGGAATATCTGAATAAATGTAATCTCCACTCCATTGAATATACTTGCCATCAGTTGTGAAGAAGAAAATTCCATCAGTTTCATTGCCATAGCATCCGTCAACATCAGCATTTTCCTTTTCGTATGCATAATATGTTGACTTTTCAACAACTCTGTAATCAGGAGTTAAATACTTAGCTAATGATGTAACCTTACCATCAACAGTAAATTGACCAATTACAGTTCCCATTGAAATTAGATAAATATAACCTAAAGGCTTTACAATTGGACAAGGTAATGCGATAGCTTTTTCTCTTTCACCATTTACCCAGTAAGCTCTACGGATTAAATTGTATCTTTCTAAGCTATATTCAATGTCTGTAGGTGTAGCTTGGTTATTTGCCATTTCATCCGCAATTTGTGCTTGGTTGTTTTCATCAGCTTTAGCACCAGTTGGGCCTTTGTCATCACAAGATGCTAAGCTAAATACTAGGAATACTCCTGCAATTAAAATTGCAATTACAGCAGCAATTTTGTTAATTCTTGATTTAATAATATACTCTTTTCTCATTTTTTAAATTTTCCTTTCTCTTCTAAATATTATTTTTTAAATCAATTCTAATTCCATAACGATATCGTCAGGAACATTGTTTTTCCAAACATAGCTATTCTTTAATACATATTCATTATATGAATTAGCTGTTTGGTTAGCTCTAATACGAGCTTGATTAGCAGAAGATTTTAATACTGCATCATCTGAATCCTTATAAGTTTCATAAGTTAACTTATCAGTCTTATAAGAAGCAATCATACTTCTACAAGTATCTTCAACCTTCTTACGAGTTTCATAAGAAGTGTCGTCATCTACCTGTTGAAGAGTGTTTTCATAATTATTCCAACAAGCTCTTCCAGCTGGTGTTGCAGTAAAAAATACTGTTACTCCTATTAAAAGCACTCCTAAAGCAATTGAAATTGTAATAATAATTTTTTTCATTTTTCTTTCCTCTTTTTCTATAAATTTTGAATGCTATAAACATTCATAAAATTATTACATTTCTTTTTATGTTTAAAAATAAAAAAAGGCACAAGGCCTTTAAATTATTCTGTTTTATCAGATGATTCATTATTTTCAACGTCATTTGTATTTGTTTCGTTTTCAGTTGTTTCTTCTTTATCAGAAGCATCAATTGGATTTTGGTAATTATATCCTTTTTCTGTTAAAGGATATTTATCTATCCATTTTTTATTATCATCAGAATTTGTAACTTCAACTCGCATATAGCCTTTATAATATTCAGCTTTGAATTCCCATTTGGTTAATGATTGACAATTTTCGCCACCTTCAAAAGCAAAAGAAGATAATTTATTATTATTAGGTTCATATACTGCTAAATGATTATCTTTAACTATAATTTTATCATAATCTTTTTCATTAATAGAAAAATTAGGATCAAATGTTTTCATTCTGTTTACATAATCTCTAACAAAATTAGAAACCTCAGGAATTTTCCAACTCTCGTTTGAAACGTGAGGAATTTTTGGATCAATCAAAGGTAATTCAGTTCCTTGTTGAACATCTTTAACTGAATAACCCAATTCTGGTATAATACTTTCAAAAATTAAAACTTTTTCTTGACCAAAATTTTCGGTAGCAATATTTTTTATAATTTCTTTATATTCTTTATCTGGTTTCATAATATCAATTCCTTTCTTGTTTTATTTTTTTTATGTTTACTAAAAAAACGAGGTATAAAACCTCGTCCTTTTTTAATATCTGGCTACTCTTTCTATATCAATGTAAGTTACCTTTTTTTCTGAAACAAAATCATAACCATTAGTAAAGTTATCAAATTTTTCGATAGCATTCTTTACATCTCCGAAAGTTGCATCAGCATTTAATGTTTTATTAAATTTATTATCAACAAAGATAGTATTTAATCTTTTGATTATATCATCTAATTTTTCATAAGCAGTAATATCACATTGTTCACCTTCAACTTTTAGTATAAAATTATCTGGAAAATATTTTAAAGCTGTTTCACCATAGGTAGCAAAATATAAATTACCAATTTCATACTCTAAGGCATTAATTGTTACATCAAGCTTATTTTTTTCAATAATTGATTTGAAAATAAAATATGCATTATCATATACAGTTTCAGTAGTAAATCTTAATTCATTAAGTTTTTCATTGAAAGTAATAGTTTCAGCAATTACACAGCCTCTACCATAAAGTGGTGCTTTAAAGTTTTTATCAGTTTCAAACCCATTATGAATATAAGAATGTAATTCTTCATCAGTTTTGTAAGTTCCATCAAGAACTCTATAAACGTGATAAATCCATTCACAACCCTCTATAGGTTTAGATGAAAAATTTTGAGTTGCATAATTTATATTTTCATCTTTGCTATGTTCGTGCTTAGAAAGAGTATATTCAATTGAATCTTTAGTATAAGTTTTATCGACTAATTTACAACCACCAAAATACTTATCATCAATTTTTACGAAATTCCATTGATTTGGAATATCAGATGAACTATTGATAGCTTCAACTAAATTATCCTTAAATCTCTTAGCATCTTTTCCAGCGATGACAATCTCTGTTGTTAACCAATTTGGCATAATGTATTCCTCCTATATTTTTCTCTGTATTTTTATAATACATTAATTTTATGTTTAAAAAGAAAAAAGCCCTAAGGCTTTTATTTCTCTGAATTATCATCAAATTCTATATCAGAACTATTTTGTTCTGTATTTTTTTCAGTTTCTTGTTCTGGTATTGCATCTTTATCTTTTTCGACAACTTCATTACCTTTAGCGTCGTACTCTACACAAGTAATTTCACCATTAACAATTTCATAGTTTTTAGCAACTTTTGTTTCAGTATCATATTCTGTCACTTTGTTTTTACCATCTAGAATAATTACTTTTTCATAATTATTTAAATCAATTTCTTTTTTATCATATAATGATAATTCTAAATTTACTCCATCAACATAGTTTTCAACTTCGATAGAGTCCCACTTTTGAGGAATTGCTAAATCGTTAAAAAGATATTCTTTTTCTTTGGTTTCAGTGTCAATCACTGCTCTTTTTTCACCAACGTTAAGAATTAAATCTTTTCTACCACCTGACATTGTAGTCATACCTTCCATTAAAGCTGCTTTAAAATTTTGTTCGATTTTTGACATATTATAAAACCTTCTTTCTATAAGATAATTATATTATGTTTAATTAAAATAAAAAAGGGTTTTGAAACCCTCTTTAAAATTTTTAATTGATATTTAAGAAATATTCATAGTCTGGATTTAAGTTTTCATCGAACCAATCTGTTAATTCGTCAAGACTTTCAATTTCTAATTCTGGTAATTCGGGGTTTTTTTCACGCAATTCATTATATTGTTTTGTGAAACCTTTTAAACCTTCTTCTTCATTAGAATAAAATTTTTCAAAATCTTCAAAATCAGGATAGTCTGTATCAATTTGAATATCTTGACCTTCAACTAAAGCACCGTTTACTATTTCATAGTGAGTAACACCTGTGTCGGGATAAATATAAATTTTAGAGCCGTCTTCTAAGATTGATTGTAAATAAATAAACCAATTTGTCATTACATCGCCCCAGCCATAAGAAGCATCAAAACCGTTATTACAAATGATTTTGTTATTTTCATAAGAAAATTCTTCCAAATGCTGATAAGAATGTTCTGTAAACATATGTAGAATGATTTGTTCTACATTAGTAAAACCCATTTCAGCTGGTTCGCTGAATTGACTTTTGTCATTGAAAAATTGATTTGTCTTATCAATGAAATCTTTTTCATTTTTAATCTTTATTTCTAAATTGATCCAATAGCATTGTCCCATATTTTTCCTCCATAGTTTTTCTACTTATTATTTTTAAGACAATTAAATTATGTTTATAAAAAAAATCTCAACAATAATTGAGATTCCTTCATTAGTTAATTGATGATAATTCTATTGACAAGAATAATTCAGCAATTCTGTATAAAAACTTTTTCATTGAAGTTTCCTTTCTAGGTTTTAACGTCTTTTATCTTGACAATTAAATTGTTTTCTTCTATTTTTAAAAACAAAACGACTTTGTTATGTTTTTTTACCTAAAAGAATAATATTATATTTAAAAAAAACAAAAATGCCTTATTTTAAGGCAATTTAAAAAAAGTAAAAAAGTGTGTTGTGACACCAAGGACTCCGACGGCTGCTTTACACATTGTATTTTTATATGTTAGCGTTACAACAAAAATACTTAATTCACAGAGTTTTCCGGCTTTGTAAACTTATGTAAAACGTCAGTTTAAATATCTCGAATATCCCAGTATTAGACCCTCAGTCCTATTTCAAGAACTTCCAAACTATAACCAAAATACCGTTACACAATAAACCTTTCCGTGAGGAAACCTACTTTTTCTACGCTAATAGATACTTGTAGTGCGTCGATTACAAAATTTAACTAGTATTAATTCAACCTCTTGTCGCTCTTTAAATGATGGCTACTTCTAAGCCTACATCCTTAATTACACATATAATTAGGTGTTTATATGAAAAAAACACGATTTACTCGTGTTTTAATTCTTCGAAAACGTGGCGACTATAAACGCCTAAATTATTTTCTACACCTTTATAAACTGCTTCGGTAATTGAATTAAACCAATTATCTTGTATTTCTGTCAATCCTTTTGACCATTCAAGACGAAAATAACGTCCACCAATTAAACAATAAGAAGTTATATCTTTTGACTATCTATGATCATCGCCTTCGATACGATATTGTTCATAATCAAGAACTCTACTGCCTACATTTTGATGCTCATAGTCAATATTGTGGGGATATTTAATGTTTTCTATTTCAGCGATTAATTTTTATATTATTCAATAAAATATTCATCATTATCAAATTAAATAAAAAAAGAGGATTTTATTCCTCTTTTAAAATGAAGTCCTTTACATTAACGATACCACCACTGTAAAGTTCATTGTGATGATATAAATTAGTAAGAATTGTATCTTCAGAAACGTAAGCTAGACATTTACAAGGAACCTTATGTGTTCCAATTGTGCCTAAATATTCTACTCCTTCTAAAACAACAAATCCCTCTTTTCCAACTAATTCAAATGGTTTCATATTCATTTTTTCCTCCTTTTAATATTATTGAACTTTTTGAATGACAATATATTTATGTTAAGAAAAAAATCTTTTCTTAGTAGGTTTATTGCTACCACATTTTAAACATTTATCTATGTCATTTTTAGAACCACATTTTGGACAAGTCCAAATTTCACTAATTTTAGTATTTTTAGGAGTTGATATTTTAGCAGGCTTAGGTTCTTCTAAAGATAAATCGGTATCTGTATTATTAATAACCATTGAAGGTATCATCGGTTCATCAGAATTGTCATCTTCATCAAATTCGCCTAAGTTAGATGCGTCCATTACACCAGGAATTGAACCATCTTGATTAGGTAATACGTAAACTCTTTCTTCTTCTGGAATGTTATCGTCCCATCCATAATGGAATAATCTATCTAGATCATTATAAACCTGATATGCTAGGTTTTTATTTTTATATGCACCAATTATAGTATAATTATATTTAAAAGATGAAGAAAAGCCTGTTGTGGTGCTTGTAATTGCTGTTATATTGTTAGACATAGAATATATAACATACATATTTAAATATGCCTTGTATAATGCTTTATTCTTCTTCATTTCGTTTTTATCAATGAATTTTATATCAGCAGATTTAATTGCTTTAACAAAAGTAGAACCTTGCTTTTTAATTTTAATTGTATCTTGTAACATTATTAAAAAACTCCTTTTAAGATTTTATTCTTTTATGTTTTATACAAGCTTGAAAAAAGAAAAAAAGTGTAATTAAATAATTACACTTTAACGGTAGTTCCCTTTCTCATACTTGGTGAATAAGGTTTTATCCTAAGAAATAACTAAATATTTCTCGGAAACTACCCAACCTTAAATAGATTTTTTGTTATTCAAAATGAAATAAGTTTATTTTCTATTCACCATTTTTTCATCTGGGACGATATGATACATTTGTTATTATGTTTTTTTGTGAAAACATTTTTCGACATATAATTGAAAAAGCCGCCATCCCTAGCGACTTTTCATAAAATATTTTTCCGGGAATATCAGAACATTCGTATATGAATACAAGGAAAGTTATGATATTCTAGTTCACTTTCCTCCATATGCATTTGTTCTTGCCTTTCTTATGTTTTGAAAAAAATTATAAACCTCTTGCTAATTTGCTTACTAGTCCCATATCAACCTTACCTTGATAATTAGTCTTGAAATATTTCATAATTGAAGGCATAGTCTTATCCTCTAAAGTGTTGATAATATCTAAAATCTCTTGTTCAGACATTTGCTTTGGTAAGTAAGCTAGAATTAAATTCTTTTGATACTCAAGTTCATTTGCTCTTTCAGTTCTATTAGCCTTAATATTATATTCTCTTTCTTCATCTAATTGCTTTGCAACCTTCTTAATAATTGCAATAGATGTTGCGTCATCTAATACAAATACTCTTGTATCGATAGCCTTTTTATTTAATTCATTATAAGTGATACCAAGGATTTCTTTATCTAGATTCTTTTCACCCTTAGCATCATATTCCTTTTGTCTTTTTCTTGCATCAGTTGATGCTGTATGTATTGTTTCATATAATGTCATTTTAAATTACCTCTTTTTTAAAAAATATTATTATAAGTTTTTATTGTGTCATCTTCATCAATGACTAAAACATTTAATTGTGTGCTTTCACCTGTATGGCCATCTATACCAATTAAGTGTTCACTAATATATGGAGTATATTTTGTCCATTTAAAAGAATCTAAAGATATGTGAAAATCACTTACATCCCAGTGTCCACAAACTAATACTTTATTATTCTTTTTTTCAAAATCAAATAAACCCATACAAAATTCTGTAATAGGACAACCCCACATAGCTTTATTCCATTCTTCTTGAGTGGCATTACGCCAGTTAGGGTTAGGCAAAAATTTTCTATCTTTTATATAGTGATCAGGTTTATCATCCATAACAATATATGGAATGAAAGAATGAACAAATATATATTTTTTATATTCAAAATAATTTTGCCATTTCGCAGAACTTAAAAATTTTGTTATTTCCGAATTAGAAACTGCTTCACAAATTTCTTTCCAAGTTTTTTTTATTTTATTTTTATAATTATAAGCAATATTATTTTTGTAATAATAATCCTTGTTTAATTTTTCAATAGGAACATTTGCTATATGACAAAATGTTTTTACAGTTCCATTAGAAAAATCAAAATCTTCAGGGAACGACTTTTTTAATAATTTAAAATATAATTGTTCGTGATTACCTTTAATTAAAATTAAATTACTTTCAGGTATAGATTTTAAGAAGGTATAAAGTTCAATGGTTTCATTTCCACGATCAAAAATATCTCCTAATACAATTAATGTATGATTAGGATTTGTTTTATCATAACCGGCTTTATTTAAACTTTCTTTTAAATAAGTTGTAAAACTATGAATATCACTAACAACAAAATATTTCATTTTTATACCTCCTCTTTAATAAATATTGATAAAATTTTATTAAAATAAACCTCTTTTTTTATTAAAAGAGGCTTAATTTTTAAACTATTTTAAAATCCATCTTATCATTAAGATATTTGATTTTTTTCATAGTGCCATCAGCATTATAGTATTTTTGAATTATTTCAATATAATGTTGTTGAAGGATTGATTGAAAGAATGTTGCAGGTTTAAAACCTAAGCTTAGTCTTTCTTGATTATCTCTTTCAACGCCATTGGTTCTTGAAATATAAACTTTACATTTAGTGCGGTCATCATTGTAAACCCAATGAGAATTGATATAAGGATAATAAGGAATTAAGTCCACAAGAGTTTCAATAGGAATTTCTTGTTCTATGTAAAGATAATTTCTATCCTTTTGCATTTCTTCAACTGTTTTATACTCAGTCTTATAATACTGATAAGTATAAGTTGTAACAGTTCTTATTCCTGTTTTCTTTCTTTTATCAGGTACATCTTTACGATGAGAAATGATTTTTAAATCAGGAATAATTTTAGCTAGGTTCTTAATGTTTTCTTTTGTAGGCTTTACAGGAATATGTTGGTATAATTTACCATCAGTTAATTCCATAAATTTATAAAAGCATTCTATTTCAGAAGAATAAAGAGCTCCTTTGTAATCTTCGACCTTACCACTATAAAGTGAGCCATCCGGATTTCTTTCTACTAAAAAACCTAATTCATCATAAAAATCACATTGTCCACTAAACTTTGACATATTATTCACCGCCTTTTAGAATTTTGTTGGTGAAATCTAAGGCTAATGAAATTGGACAAGAATTTGCTTTATTATCAAAGATATATTCAAAATTCTTTTCAAAATTTTCTTTTTCTTTTCCTGTTTCAAAAGAATGATAAATTCCGTAATGTCCTCTTATAATTGCATTAGTTGCAATTTTATCTTCATAAATATAGCCTAATGTATCTACAGTTAAATATACTCCATCATTAGCTTTAAAATAATCTTTAACAGCCTTTAATAGTGTATCTTCTATTAAAGCAACGGTAATATTATCATTACTTTTATTTTCTAGTTTTTTTCTTAAAGTAACGCTTAAATCTTCTGATTTAGCTTTTTCTACAATCCAATCTGATAATTCTTCACGATAATGAGAAAGTTCTTTTATTCTTTCAAAATCAGCATTAGATAAAGCATATAACATTCTTTCTTCAACCTCAGAAGAACCTATAACGATATATTCACTTTCTTTAGAAATACCACCAGTAGCAATTGTGCAAGGTAAATATTCAGCAATATCGTATAAAGAATTAAAGTAAATAGGCATTGTAGCAGTATAACCCTTTTTGTTTAAAGTTTTTAAAGTTTTATATTCTTTATTCCAATATACATAAATTGTCTTACCTTTTTCATTTACTTTTTTAGAAAGCAATTTATCAATTGCAATAAACTTATCTACATTATACTTAGTTAATTCAACTTTAACATATTTATAAATAACCCCGTTTGTTCTTTTCTTAAAAATTTCAAAGCATTCATCAAAGTTAGAAATTAAACGATTCGAATTTTCAGGATCTGGATAAGTTTTAAGCATTGAAATATGATCATATAAATCGCATTTACCACTAAATTTTGACATATTATCACCTCTTTTTTGAATTGTTTGGCTTTTGGCCATTTGTTGTCAAAACTATATTCATTTATATTAGGTGTTTTATTAAAAATAAAAAATCCCAAAAATGGGATTTTAAATTATCTTGAAAAAATTAAATCTCTGAATCTAGTATCAAATTCAAAAGCATTGTATAATTCTTCAAAAATTTGCTTTTCTCTTTCAGCGAAGAAAGTGTCAGCGTCAGTTACTGTTGAAACATTAAAGCTCTTTGGATATCCGAAAGTCTTATAAGCAGGACTTAACTTCTTATAACTATTTTCCTTATCAGCTACATCCATATTACTCATCTTTGAATTGGTATCATAATCTACTAAATGAATATTACCAATTCTATTAATTGCATTTTTTTCACGATTATAGTTGATACCTAATCCATTATTTACTCCAACAATATGATCAATTGAAGAACCTGAATAGAAATCAACACCAGCATTTAATACTGTTAATCCTACATAAATCAAACCTGAGTTTAACTTAGTATTCTTTAAACCACTATTATTTAATAAGTCTAAGCTTACCTTTACAGAAGGGTTTAACATTAAAATTGTAGCAATTCTTCCTTGAACGTGAGTAATGAATTCAGTAATAGTCTTATTTTGATTCTTATCATTCTTGAAGAATGAAACCATTGATAAGATTACCTTATCATAGAATACGTTAGCACGGTTATCAATTAAAATACCATTAGCTGATGAAGCATAAGAAGTTAGATTAATTTCAGAGAATAAAAATCTCTTTAATAAATCGTATGATCTTTGAATTAAGAAGTCAGGTCTATAATACTTAATGATTTGTAGCATATTAACAGGTTGAACTCTCTTAAATAAATTCTTTGATGAAACAGCGATTTCATCTTCAATACAAGTTACAGTATCTAAATAGAACTTTCTAAATTCTTCTAAATTAGCCTTTGATTTGCAAATTGTATTCTTAACGAAATTATAAAATACTTTTTTACCAGAAGAAGTGAACTTATCATTCATTCCGTCATCTTCAGTATTTTCAATAAAATCATCAGAAGAAGCTTTAATTGCAAAGAAACTTGTAGCTGATGTTAAAAGTTTTTCTTTATCCTTTTCATAAGCAAAATGCTTACTTTCAGAAAGTAATTCATTATCTGCTGCCTTTAATGAGATTAAAGCCATTTCATCTGCACTAATTGGATCAGATGAGTTAGCATTTATAAATGCTTGAACTGCATTTTGTTCATTTTTAAAGAATGTAACAGTAAATACTGCTTCCTTTAAAACTGATACAACCTTTGCAATTTCATCATAAGTGTGAGTTTCATTCCATTCAATTACTGCCTTACCAGCTTCAATTAACTTGTTGCCAACAATAACATCAGAATTCTTTAAAGTATGTGATACCCATCTATTGAAAGTGTCAAACTCTCTTTGTGCTGTATCATCATTTTCAATATATTCCATATCGAAATTTGGCAAGTAAGATGCTAATTCTTGATAATCAGGGTTAGACTTTAAAATTCTAATCCAGATATAAAGATTAGTAAATCTTTGTTGACCATCAGATAATTCTTTTGCAACTGCTTTTTTGGTATTTGCTGTAATTAAGATTTGGCCTAAATACATTTCATATTCAGTAGTTTGTAAAGCTTCATCTAAAAATTTCTTAATAAGAATATTTTCAAATGTTCTTTGGTAATGTGGAATAAACATTACGTTTTGATCAAAAGAAGCTACTTTCTTAGTTTCTGCACTAACTATTGGTTTTAGGGAAAGACTTACAGGCGTTCCTTCCATCATTATATTGTTTTTCATTTTTTTATTTCCTCTATCTATCTATATATTTTTTTCTCTAAATTAAAACTCTTTGTAGAGTATAATTTGTAACAAGTTTATTATGTTTTAATTTAAATAATAGGTGAAAATAAAAAAGCCATTTGATAATGGTTTTTCTACTGTTTCGATTATATTAGACATTTGACGATAGTCCTCTTTTAAATTCCTTCCTATTTTAGAGAGATACGAGCTTTTCTATACAATCTGTATCATATAATAAAAGAGATAAGATTATGATTAAAATATTCATTAATTTAAAAGGCTTTTAGACTACCTAAACGAGCTCATCTGTTCTAATATTTTTATGTTTTTGAAAACGTTTGCAATTTTAGGCAACAAAAACAAAAAAAGATGTAAAATTAATTACATCTTTACATTATTTTATGAAAAATTCCAATCTAATGTTAAATCATATGTTCCATTAGTTCTGAACGTTTTATCATCAGTTTTGTGAGCCCATAAACCATTGATACCTCTTTCAGCGTGATTATAACGAATATATTCATCATAATTTGTACATTTAATTCTTGTAGGACAAGTATTCCAAAAAATATTATAATCTTCTAATTCTTTATTTTCTACATCCTTTAAAGTTTTTCCTTCAGGAATAAATTTTTGACGTTCTGTTATATTTTTAATTAAATCTTTAGGTAAAATAATATCTCCTGTTTCGTCTGTGATTAAATTATCTTTAAAAAGCTTTTTCCAATCATCTAAATTTTTAATTCCTAATTCAGGATAAATACAAAGTAAGAAATGCCATCCAGCAGAAGATTTTCCTATGTGTAATTTAAGAAAATAATCTTTGTTTAATTCTGAGATTGTTTTATAATAACAATCATTCCAAACATATCCGTTTTTTAATATTTGAAGATTAGAACCAGTAAATCTTTCATCTTTAGGTTCATAATCTTTTTTTAATCTTAAATAATAGTTACAACCCATTTTACAACAACTCCTTAAAAACTAATTGTTTTTATATTAGACATTAGGTGTTTTTTAAGGTTCTAAAATCAAAGAAGTTAAAATTTCTTTTTCTGTATCAAACAAAGATACGCCATAAATACAAAAACATTGTGTATCGTATAATTGAATTTGAAAATTTTCGTGAAAATGACCAAAGAAATGGTATTTGGGCTTTTTACTTGAAATATACTTATTAAATTCCGTAAAGCCATTATGTGAAAGCTCATACCATCTTCTTTCAGGTAAGAATGGCCCTGTATGTGATACAAAAATATCTGTACCAGAATAATTTGACATTATATCTTCTACTTCTTCTGGCATATACATTGGAGATGTGGAACTTTCTTTATATTTATAACAGCCTTCAAATCCTATAAAACTAAATCCATCAATTTTTTTAAGTGAGTTATGTAAATTGTAAATATTAGGATATTCATTATAAAGATTTTTATTATCGTGATTACCTAAAATACCTATAACAGGAACCCTTTTAGCATAATTAGTGATATTGTCTAAATCATAAGAGGTATTATCACCTAAAAGACATATGATATCATATGTTTCATTTTGCAAAATTGATTTAAGCTTTGCAGTTTGAGTGCAAGTATGTAAATCAGCTATCAAGAGAATTTTCAATGTTATAGTCCTCCTCATTATTATTTAAACCAAAAATTTTATTTAGCATATCTATCTTATTTTGATCAGTTAATGTTTCAATGTAAAATGACATTTCTTCTTTTTGTTCTTCATTTAAATTGATTGTATAATCAGTGCTGCTAACTAATGGTAAAATTAAATCGCTAGAAACAACAGCATTAAATACATTTTCTATTTCAGGTAATTCACCTGTTGCTTGATAATCACTTGCTAAATTTAGTAAATCTCTTTCAGCTTGTAAATCAATTTCTTGAATATCAAAATTTTTAAGTGTTATTTGTCCATCAGTTAAATCTTCAACAAATGTAGTTACAGCATCATTTATAACTTTTGCAGATTTATCATCAAGTTCTTGTTGAATAGCTATGATATTATTTAAAGTTTCATCAATATTTTCTATAGAGATATTTTCAATATTAAAATTATTATCAGGAATTAAATCAGTTGATAAATTTTTTAATTCTAATGTTAATTTTACCAAAGACGAAAAGCCTTTAATTTGAGCCTCTAAATTAGTTTCTTTACCATCTTTATCTTTTACTGTAGATACATAAGTAAAAACTTTACTTCCGTAAGGATTATATAATTTATTAATGAAACTATCATCGTATTCATCAACTTTTAATGATACGAAAAATTTATATGTTTTAGAATCATTTATATCTGTATCTTCAGTTTCATTACTTAATTCTTCAGCAGTTTTAACTATTTCATTTGTTTGTCGGGTAATTCCAACAAGAATTGAAACGACAAAAAAGCTAACTAAAACTCCTTGAGCTATTCCGATTAAAGAACCAAGTAATCTTCCACCAAGTCTTGATTTCTTTTCTTTGAAATATTTCTTTTTAGGAAATTTGAAAAATACTCGTAATATAAGTTTAATTATCAAATATAAAAGTTCTCCTATTATCAAGAAGGCAATCATTGTCACTAAAAAAGAAACAGTTACTAAAAAGGCTTCTACTAGTGGTTTTAAAATATCTTGATATTGTTGATAATTTTTAGGGAAAATTCCCATTACTAAATCATAAAGGGTGTTATTTCCACTTACTTTAAAGGTAATAGCATAATTATAAATATTTTTATATAATAAAAAAGATAATCCAATACTTATAATTGCAATACCAATTTTAAGAAGTGATTTTTTAGTTCCTCTTAAAAATCCAAAGAGAAAACCACTTGCTATTGAGATTAAAACAAAAAGTAAAATAATTAATGTTAATGTCATAGTGTTCTCCTTATTAATGTTTACTATAATAAACAAAAAGCATAGTTTTGTTTATAATAATAAACCTTATTTTAAAAACTAGATTTTAATAATATATTTATGTTTCAAAAACGAAAAAAAGAGTATTTTTCATACTCTTTTATCTTTTTATAAATCTGATGTTAAATCATTTTCAGAATAAAAAGTTATTGTTTCATTGTTTTTATTATAACCTTTTTCTTGAATATGAGCTAAAATGGCATTCTTATCTTCATTATAAGAAGCGACTGTTCTAGCAGATACTTCACCTTGAATAGAACAAACTGTTTTATAACCTTTTTTTAAGTATTTTTTAGCATCTTTACGAATTTCATATTCAGTAATTAATTTTGCAATAAACATTGCATAATCGTCAGCTGATACTTTTTCAGGATTAAAATATTTTGAAAATTTTCCACCTGGACGGAAGGTTTCATCTGTTCGTAATAAGAAGTCAGCAACAGCCTTATCAACATCTTTATGATCTGCTACCGTAAAGTTAAGGTCTAGCATTCCACCATTACCTTCTTCAAAAGCTTCAGCTACCTTTTTTTCGTTAAATAATAATTCAACGTGATAGCTTCCGCCTTCTCCCCATTCTCTAGACCAGCCATCTTCATAATGACCTAGTGAAATACCTTCTTTAGTTTGAAATCCTAATTTTGCAAATTTCATTTGTTATTTCCTCCATTTTATTTTTTAAACAATTATATTATGTTTAAATAAAAAAGAGTGTATAAAACACCCTTTATTCTTTATTGCAAATCACGTTCTAACATTCTAGCTAAAGCTTCACAATGAGTGATATAAACCATACCTCCAAAAACGAGAGGTGTGTTAGCCATAATATAATCAAGAAATTCAATTACATTAGTTCTTTCTTCACCTTCAAAGTGATATTGCTCAGTTTCAATATAACATTCACTTCTTGAATTATATACGTTATCGACCATAGAAATGCTGCCATCAACATAGACATATAAAGCTAATCCTTCGCTATAAGGATTAAAAGCCCATTCGTTTTTAGAACAACATTTTTCAAGGATTTCTTCATAAGCCTCAGATGAAAATATAAATCTTGCAGCATTACCGTGTTTTTCATTTCCTTCATAATGTTGACGCTTAGCTACACATATTTCACATTCTAAATAAGTATCAGTCTTAAATTCCATATTTTTCCTCCATATCAATTATAGACAATAAAATTATGTTTATAATAAAAAAGCAACCTATTATAGTTGCTCTTTTAATGTTTCTTCTGGAATATTTGTTTGGGCATTTTTAATTTTAATTTTTAAAGCTGCATTTTCTTTTCTAAATTTATCAATAGCAAGATTTTTAATTCCTAAATAAATATATCCTACTGCAATAGCAATTAAAAATAATGCAGAGAATATTGCGTATGATTTTATAGAACAAGCTTTATTATTATTACAATAAGTAGAAAGAATTTTATCACCTGACATTGCGAGTCCTGTTATAAAACTAATGAAATAAATCAATCCAGAAAAACCTGCAAATCCTCCTGTAATAGTTAAGAATAAACCTTTTTTAACTTTGATTTTCCAGCAAACTAATATTGAAAGAACTAATACAGCTAAAGCACTACTAATTGCCAAAAATGAAAGAGTAGATAATGCTACTGTTTTACCTTTGGCATAAAAATAGAAAGGAACGGCCATATCTCCATACCATCCAGTAGAAGAGGATGAAAAATCTCTTGTAAAGAAGGCTAAAAAGAAATTATATCCATTAACGGATACCTCAGCTCCTCCAATATCACTATTATAAACTTCTGCAAAAGGTAAGAAAGTTAATAATACTGCAATTATTGCAAAAGCAAATCCTGTGTAAAAAATCCAATTAAACTTTTTAAAATGAAAATTAAAATCAGCAATAGCTTTTTCGTTTTTATTATATTTCTTTTCTTCTGGAGAAATTTTGATTACTTCTGTATTATTTGAATTTTTATTTTGTTTGTTATTATCTTGTCTCTTTTTACGCTTAATTTTAGCCATAATTATAACACATCCTCTTGATTATTATTTTCTTTATCTTTATCTTCATCAAATACTTTTTTCATCCAATATTTTTTATTACAATATGGACACTTTAAATGTCTTTTAAATCCAATATGCATTGCACAAATAAACTCTTTTGTAGTTGGATTATGTTCCTCTTTACAATTAGGACATCTATAACCACCAGCATTTTTTTCTTCTAAGCATTGAATAATTACCGTTGTAATAAAGATGAAAGTGTAAGCTGTAATTGTGAAAATTTTCATACCAATATTATAAGCATTGTTAAATGGAGTGATTATTATAAGCACAAGAGATGTAAACATTAAAATGATATTTAATATTGTTTTGATAATTAATTCTTTTCTTGACATAAATCCTCCTATTTTGTTACGTAATATTTTAAATTTTGATAATCTTCGATTAGTTCTAAGCTATCAACATTGAAGGTTAAAAATGAAATTGTTTCATTAGTATCATAATTGATTGAACCATCTTCATTGTATGAATGAATTGTTATTTGAGTGAATTCTTTAGAAGCAATTTTGCCTGATAAGTGCATCCAGGTCTTTTCTACTGTATCCACACTTTGATTTTTAGGTTCAGGGATTTCATCTTTATAATTTAATATAAAACCTATAATGGTATCTTTACCACAAGTGCATCCATATCCAGCTGAGCATTTTCTTACTCCTAAAATGTAACGATTATCATTTACATCTTTTAGTTCGTAAGTAAAGCAATCTAAATCAATTTGTGATTCTAAATATTGATCTGGATAATATTGAATGTTTGTCATTACTAAGAAGAAATTATCTTCATTTAAAGAGTAGTCTTTTTTATCACAAGAGGTAAGTGAAAATATTAAAATGAATAGAAACATTGATAAAATTTTACCAATTTTCATATTTTACCTCCTAAAGAATTTCGGAATTTATTAAATGAATATATGTATAACTACCTTCAACATAAGTATCTAATTGACCAACTACTGTAATGCTAGAACCATTATCTAAATTTAAAATGTTTTTAAAATCATTAGGAAATTCGTAGTTTTGAACAGTAGTGAATTCAATTCCTTGTTGACAACAAGCAGTTGCATCTGGAATAAATACAGCAGGATAATATTTAGTAATATTACCATCAGCATCTTTTGAAACATAAGCGCTTAATAAGCCTGTTACTTTGATTGTTCTACCTTTAAAAGATGTTGGATTTTGCATCATATTTAATACTGTAGAATAAATCATTGTAGCACTCATTTTAGTCATATCAATATCTACACTATTAGGATCAATTACTTTTCCTTCTGAATCGATATTTTCAAATCCGGCAGCTTTTAAATTGGTAACTTCACCATTGATTGTCCAGTAACCATTTTCATTAACAACTATTGCTGGGCCAGATTGTAAATTTGCAGTTGTGTTTTCCATTTCTACAGTTTTAGTAGTACCATCAGTAAAAGTGATAGTGAAGATTAAATCTTCGTTGGCTGCAATTCCTTTAAATTCGGAAACTTCACCATTAATAACCCAATAGCCTTCATCATTCTTTGTAATTGCAGGGCCATTTTGTAAGTTTGTTTCATTGTTTTCCATTTCAACTGTTGTAGTTTTTTCATCAGTGAAATAGATTGTAAAAGTTAATGTTGTTTCAGTTTGCGAAGTTAATCTTACAGAATAAATTTCACTAGCATTAAGAGTAATACCTGTAGGTTCTACAGTAGTTAAAAATTGATTAGGATTTTTAACCATTGCAATTAAATGATCAGCATTTTCATATTGAGGGTTAAAATCATCAATTAATACATTTAAGTTAGATTTCATAACTGAATAATAATCTTTACCATCATCATAATCTTTTGCTGTGTTAGATTGTAATGAATCTAAACTTCTAATAGTTTGATTTTTAGAAGTTGTTGCTTCTTTAATAGAATTTGCAATCTTACCATCAGAACTTTCTAGTTTATAAATTGAATCTAAATTGTGTTCATCAACTAATGAAGCCAACTTAACAATTGTTTCAAAACTTGCTTCACTTTCAGCTGAACAGCCTTTAAATGCTGCATAATAATCTAAGCCATAATCTTCTGTAAGATATCTGAAAGGGAATCTATCTCCGAAAAGAATTACTTTATTTTCAGAAGTAGAGAATAATTTTGTATAAGCTTCATCTAAATGAGTTAAGTCATTTAAAAATGCTTGAGTATTGTATAAATATGTTGAACTATTAACATCATCTATTTTAACTAAAGTATCTCTAATTGTTTCAGTACAAAGCTTTGCATTTTTAATGGATAACCAAGTATGTTCATCCATTTCTTCTTCGTGTTCTCCGCTTTCCTCGTGTTCATCATCTTCTTGCATACCTTCTTTTTCTTCTTCAGGCTTCAATTTATCACTTAGAGCCTCAGAAAGATTAATTGCTTTACGATTAGGATTACTTTTATTATCTAAAGCTTTTTCTACCCATTCTTCTGATTCACCACCGTTATAAATAAATACATCAGCATTTGATATACTAACCAAATCATCAGCAGATGGTTGATAACTATGCATATCTACTTTATTTTTTAATAGTAATTCAACATTTACGTTTTCAACATCTTTTGTAATGGTTCTTGCCCAAGAATATTCGGAATAATTTGTAGTTACTATATCTAATACACCATTATCTTTATAGGAACTACAGGATGTAAGTGCTAGGGCACTCATTGATAAACCTAAAAGACCTGCTAAACCTAATACTTTTAAATTTCTTTTTTTCATTTTAAAAACTCCTTTTAATCTGATTTATTTCTTTAAGAAAGGAATATTGCCCTTGCACATTCCTACTATAAAACTTATAACAAATACAACAGCATCTACTGCTACAATTGTAGAACCTACTGGTGTTCCCCATAATATAGAACCTAATATTCCAATAGTTGCGCAAATTATAGATAAGATTGCTGAACAAATTGACACACTCTTAAAGCTCTTAAAAATTCTCATTGCAGATAAAGCAGGGAAAATTATTAAAGCTGATATTAAAAGTGAACCCACTAAATTCATAGCTAAGACAATTACTACAGCTACTATTACAGCTATACCAATATTATAAATTTTAGTTTTAGTTCCAGACGCAGTTGCGAATGCTTCGTCAAATGTAACATCAAATATCTTGTTGTAGAAAAAGATGAAACAAGCAACTACTAAAATTGATAAAACAACACAGGTTATAACATCAGTTAATGTTAATGTTAAAATTGAAGTTGAACCAAATAATACTGAACATACATCACTTGCAACATTTGATGATGTTGGAAATAAATTCATAAATAAATAACCAAGGGCTAAAGATGTTACAGAAATGATTGCAACACTTGCGTCCCCTTTTATTTTAGAATTTTGTCCTGATGCTATTAAAATTATAGCACATACAATTGTTACTGGTAAAGTAATATAAATATTATTAGTTAAGCCTACAATTCCTGCTACAGTCATCGCTCCAAAGGCTACGTGAGATAATCCATCTCCTATGAAGGAAAAACGCTTTAAAACTAAAATAACGCCTAATAATGATGAACATAGAGCTATTAAGATACCTGCAATCAAAGCATATTGAACAAATGGAAATTGTAAATACATTGATAACTTTTCAAACATATTATTCAACCTCCATATTAGCAAATGCTTTTCCTGCTTTTGTTTCTAAGAAATCTTCTTTAGTCCCAAAGAAAACATTTGGCCCCAAATGTAAAATCTTAGATGCGTATTTTAATGTTGGTGCTACATCGTGAGAAATCATTATAATTGTAATACCATCATCGTTTAATTCTTTAATTAAATTATACATCTCATTTTGTGTTTTTGGATCTAGTCCCGTTACTGGTTCATCTAGTAAAAGTATTTTGTTAGTTGCACATAAAGCACGAGCTAATAATACTCTTTGTTGTTGTCCACCAGATAATTCACGATAACACCTGTTAGAAAAATCACTTATGTGCATTTTTTCCATAGAACTTTTAGCAAGTTCTTTTTCTTTCTTATTATAAAATGGTCTATAAAGTGGTTTTTTAGATTGACATCCTGATAATACAACCTCAAAGACTGACGCAGGAAAATCTTTTTGAACTAATGTTTGTTGTGGAAGATAACCGACATCTTTATGAGATAAATTATCACCAAATGTTACTTTTCCTTTAACAGTAGGAATTAATCCTAGTAAAGTTTTCATCAATGTGGATTTACCCGAACCGTTTTCTCCAATAATACAAAGATAATCTCCTTGTTCAATATTAAAGTTTAAATTATTAAGAATTGGTTTATTATCATATCCTATTGATACATCATTAAAATTTAGTTGCATTGCTTATCACCTTCTAAAAATTTTTGTTTAATAAAGCTTTCTTTATTTTCTAAAAGGTATTCTATTGCAAGCTCAACCAAACATTTTTTTGAAATTCTTGTATGATTTGAAGCTTCTTCTAATTTGTCATAAATTTCTGCTTTGATTTGACAATTTAAAGCTTTAGTTTCGTGATCTAATTTTTTCAAATTGATTGCCTCCTTTTTTAAAACAATATACTTTATGTTTTTATTATGTAGTTAATTCTACAAAATACTACAAAAAATAAAAAAAGAGAAAATTAATTCTCTTTCTTATCTCTTTTTCTAAAGTTAGTTAATAATTTTTCATCATAACCGTGTTCTTTTAAATACTTTTTCATATTAGAATAAGAGAAAGCAATAGTAATAGGATAACCATTACTATAATGGTCATCTAAAGGATTTTTTATATGATTTACAGGATCTACACTAGATAATATAGGATTACCAGCACCGAAAGGGTCATCACGATATTTATTATAAGTTTTGAAAAAGGCAGGTAATGATGATGCTATTTCTGCACCAAAAACATCTTCAAATTCTTTAAAATTCATCGGGTAAATTGTAAAAGCACAATTTGAATTTTCTTGTCCATTTAAACAACATTTATTGTTTGCAAGAAAATCATTTGAAAGAAGTTCTCTTAATTCACAACCCATTTTTAAAGTATCTTTAAGATAAACATTTTTCATTCTTTTTTCACGATGTCCCCAAACAAATGGATGATGATAGTCTCCTTTTCCAACTAACTTTAAGCATTCAACCATTAAAGGAATTAGTTTTTTTAGTAAAATTTCATTAGAAATGTTTAATCCCTTTTCTTTGAAAGCTTCATAATCTTGATCTATTTTTTCTTGAACATATTTAGCAAGTTTCTTTCTTCCTTGACGATAGCTCTCTTGAATGAAATCTTTTTTAGAACCTGTAAATTCTAAATTTAGGGCACCTGTTCCTAATAATAAAGTATTAGAATTACTTTCAAAAGGCACATCACTTTCTAATTTAAAACCATCAGAATAAGCATCAACTAAGAATTGATTTCTTCCTTCATAAAAATGCCAAGAACTTTCTTTAACAAACTTTTTATAATTACCTTTAATGATATCATCAGTTGTTATTTTCATTTCATCTTCTAAAGATGAATAAGACTGTTTAATTTCATCTGCAATAACTAAACTATAGCTTGTTCCAATCATCTTTGTTTGCATAGATGGTAATAAAGTATCAATATAATTTACTTCTTCATTTGAAAAATCATAATTTTGAAGATAATTAACAGTATATAACATACCTAAAAACAATCTAATTAATTCTTCATTAGTTAAACTACTTAATTCTTGTTCATCACCTGTAAAATTGACAGAAGAAGCATAACCCTTATAACCTCTATCTTTTACTTCAATTAAGCTTTCAGGGAAAATATTTGTTTTAGAATCACAAACTTGACGATTAGTTCTAAAACCGTTTGACTGACCTACAAATTCTTCTTTGAATAATTCATCAAAAGAAACAATGTTTCCATTAGAATTAATGACAAAACCAAAATATCCATAACAGCTAGAACCGTTTTTTACATAATATGTATAAATTCCTTCTAGACTTCTAGAAATACTTTCAAACATTTGACAAGTAGAATTATAACTATTTAATTTTGTAGAAAAGTTTGAAACCTTAATTGGTAAGTTACTCTTTCTATAAACGTGAATATGTAATTTCTTTAATTGAGAAATAACATCAAAAATATTATTGCAAATGTTTTTTGTAACTTCGTTACTTAAAAAATTATCATTAGAAGATAATAACTTTATATTAGATGTTCTTTCGATTAAAGTAATAATATGAGAAACAAAATTATTTTCCACTTCTAAACAATCAGCTGAATTAAACATATTATTTAATTCTTTTAAATCGTTATAAAAATTAGGTTCATTTAATAAATCAGTTAATTTGATTGCTCTATCAACAAGCCATTCATTAAAAAGACTTTTTAAATAAATGACAGTGGTTGCATAAGAAGAATCATATTTACTTAAAATTTCATTTATATATTTTAATTTATCGTGAATTTCAAAATTTTCTAATCCGGAAAAATGTGTTTGGTTTTCATCATATTCAAAAAACTTTGATATTTTACTAATTAATCTATTGAAAAAATCCATATTTTTACCTCATTAAATATATATTTTCTTACATATATTAGGTGTTTATATATAAAAAAAAGAACAGTTAAAACTGTTCTAATTTTTACTCTACTTTCTTGTCAGTATTAAGTGATTTTTCAATTTCTTGCTCTTCTCTTTCGATTTCGTATTTTGTTCTTATGAAATCACTATATGCTTTTTTACAATCTTCTACATTTAAATTTTTGTATTCGCAAATTGTTTCAAAAATTGGTCTAAACTCACCAAGATCTTTATCAATTTTATCAAAGAAATCTTTAGTAATTTTTATTTTAGATGTTTCTAGAGAAAATATATCAATTTTATTTTCGGCAAAAATTGAATTCATTAAATTGAAAGCCTCCGTTTTATATTTAGAAACAAGTTGATTAAAAGAAGGAACACTGTATTCTGTTGTATAATCTTGTGTTGTACTCTTCTCAGCAGATTCTTCGTGTACATTATCCATTTTTATTTTTTCACACATTAAGTAAGATGCTATTTTGGTTTTATCTTCAGAGCCTAAAATATTTAAAAAATTTTTAGAAAGGAAAGTATTTTTTGCATCTCTTGATAAAGAACAATAAACTTCTTCTCCAAATCCGTTATTTATGGTTTCTATTTCTAAATTGAAACTATTGTCGATGATATCTTTTAAAGCATTTTCATCTTTAAAATCACTTTTTATAAAATTTTCAATTCCAGAATAAAATTTATATTCCATTCTAGCCTCTAAAAAAGCATATACTTTTCGTTCAAATGGATTATCTTTATTTATAACCATTTTACGACCACGTTCAAAATTTCTAAAACGAAGTTTATCGGCATATTCATCTACAGTATGATTGAATTTTATTGATGATGCAGCATCAGCTTCTTTATTTCTAATTTCTATCATTTTATTAACTTCAGGTAAAAGATTTTCAACAATTTTTGTATAACACTTAAATTTTTCAATAACTTCCTTATTTTCAACAGGCAATCCTTTTTCTTTAGCTTCTGTTTTAGAAAGTTCTGTCTTTAATTCTTCTATTTCTTGCTTATTTTTGAAACTTTCTTTTTTAAATTCCATAAATTTGGTGTAATCATTAGACTCGCCTTCTAAAGCATTAATAGCTTTAATCATAGAAACATTATTCTTTTCAAAAATTTTTAATTTATCAGTAGAGGTTATTTCTTCATTAAAAACTTCTAAAAACGGAGTTTTTTCTACTATTGCTTTTAATTCTTTTTCGATATTTTCACCTTTCTCGATTTTTTGAGAAATTTCTTTTTGTAAATCATCAACTTTTTCGAGAATCTCTTGTCTAGTTGGCTCTTTATCTAAGAAATGATTTTCTTTTAAAAGTTCGTAAACTTTATTAGCATAAGCTTGATCTCGTGCTTGAAGTAATTCTATTCTAGTTTCTGAATTATTATTTCTGGTTATTTGCTCAAGCTTTTCGAAAGTATCTAACAAGTTAACAACATTAGTGATTTCACTAGGAGACATTTTGTTTATTTTTTCAATAGGAATTATAACAGTCTTTTTTAAAAGACCTCCGATTTCGAAATTTTCAATATTTACCAAATTATTAAAGGCTTTAGCAAAAACCTTTGAGTTAACAATATCTTTAATTGTTTCTTTAGTTTCTGGTGAAAGATACTCTTTATTATTATATTTTCTTGAAAATTCAAAAAGAGTTTCGCCAGGAGAAGGAAATTTGAAATATACTTCTTGACTAAAGTTATCTTTTGAATAACTTTCATAAAGTCCATCATATCTAGCTTGAAAATCAATTTTTGGTTTAAAAGATGAACTAATATCAAAACAAGTTGAAACAACAAAAAATTTTAAAAGATCCACTATATCATTTTTTTCTGAAAAGTGAGCTTCAAAAGTTATTGTTTTTCTAAATTTGTCTTCATTCCACAAATAATGAAAAAGAGTTTCATTCTTTATTTTAAAAGTAAAATCATCAGTTTTAAATAGATTATCTAATAATTTAGAAACTTTTACATCATTTATAGAAAAATTATTATTTTTCATTTGAACACCACCTTTTTTCTATTTATTATGTTTAATAAAAAACGAAGATATTAATCTTCGTCATTTTCTAATTCATTTATTTTATTTTCATAACTTTTTTCATTTTCAGTATCTTCTGTTTTTTCTATTTCTTTAGAAGATGTTTCTAATTGTTTTAAATATTCGTTTTCTGTTAATTGAATGAACTCTTTGTTTTCTTTGTTATATTCATACGCCTTGCCTTCTGCTCGATTTATATCGGTAAAAGAAATTGAAACTTTTGTTTGACTATTTATTTGGTCACAAAGATGATTAAATATTTCTGGTGTTATTCGTTCATAATTATTATATATTACCCTAACGGTTTTAGTAGGAACATAAGTTTGAACATTTTCTTTGTTTCTTTTTTCGACATTTTTAAAACAATTAGATTTAGAATTAGTTATTTGAATTAAATCAAGATTTACATTTTTTTCTATTTTATTATTGAAAATAAATTTTTTTATAATTTTTTCTTTTAGTTCATTAGAAGTTATTACTCTATCTGAAATAACATCATAACCTTTATTTAAACCTTCAATTATTTGTTTTTGCATTTCAGAAAAAATAATATTTGCTTCTGTTTTTGTATAAACAGGAATGCCTTCAGATTGAATATATATAGGATTATTTTTATCAAATTGTTCTTTGGCATAATTATCTCTTATATGATCTGATGTTATATGTAAACAAGTTTTTCCACTGTAGGTAGTAGCATCTTGCATTCTCTCACAAAAATAAGATTTACCTGCACCAGATGGGCCAAAGACAAAATAAAGTGTTGGATTATTATTCATATTGTCCTTCTATATTATCAGTGATATTTTCAATTTTGTTTTCGTAATTTAATTCTTGTTCTTGTTCTGCTTGAAAATCTTTTAAATCTTCAATAAGTTCTCCTATTACTTCGCAAGCTTCACCAGTTGGTAATTGATCTACACAAGCTTTTACAATTTCAACAGCATTTCTAGCTTGAGATTTTAAATGTGTAATATAAGAATTATCTAATGCAGTTTCTTTTGAATAAATATCAGAAATTTGTTTTTCATATTTTCCTGTTTGTTCCAATTTTTCAATGATATCAAATTTACCATTTTCAAATTTAGAAATTACAGGCTCAACATATGTCTTTTTAAGAATTTCATAATTCTTAGGATGTTCTCTATCTAATTGACCAGATAAAAATGCTATGCAATAAATCTTAGCTTTAACTATATCAAAAACTGGTTGTTGTTCTAATGATAGATTTTCAGGATATTTTCCAAAGTTTTTAAAATCTTCTTTGAAATCAAAATGATTTTTAGCACAGGATAAATTTTCGGAAAGAATTGAAACTAATTCTAATTGAGCATTTTCAGGTAATCTTTTTATAGCATTGATAGTATCACTAGCGGAATATTTAATTTCTCTCATAGCTTCTGTAAAATATGTTTCAAAGGAAATTCTATCATATTTTTCTTCTACTTGAGAAGGTTTAATACCATAAGCATTACCTGTTTGTTCAATCATAATAAATTTACCTTCAACAGCGTCAGTTTTTCCTTCAAAGTTAGCAATTTGAACACTATCAGCAAATAAACTACGATCTACAAGTGCTAAATTAGAATGCTGTAATTCTACACACATTTTATAACCAGATGGGCCATCATTTTTATAAGCCTTTCCGGGTTCATCAGGTCTTGTTTTATAAAGAGTATCCCAAACATATGCTGCAACAGAGCCGCCATCGTCATATCCATAAGCCATTATTCTATGGCCTGGTATTGATTTTAAATAATTAAATTCTACACCGTTAATGTCTGTTCCTTTTAAATTTGACCAATTACATTTAACCTGAAATTCATTATTTTCTTTGTCATAATTGTATCCAATTCCAAATTTTTCACAAAACTCTGCACATTCATCATAATTTGAACCAGTAAATTCAATGTAATTTACGGGAGCACTATCGCTTTTACCTTTTAAATAAATTATATTATCTTTCATTTGTTAACCTCTCTTTTTAAATTTTATTATTTTTATGTTTATATAAAAGTTGATGAATGTCGCAATAAATGTCACAATAAATGTCACGATAAATGGCACAATAAAATGAGGTGATAAATGAGGCGATAAATGAGGTAATAAAAAAGAGAGATTGCTCTCTCTTAATTTATTCGAAATAACCGTATTCAGCTTCCCAGCATCTGCCAGCTTTCTTTAACCAATCTTTTCTTAATTCACTTTTTCTATCAAAAATCTTATCAAGCATTTGAATTAAACGTCCATATTCACGCTTAGACATTCCTGCTTTTCTTTGAGCATAAGTATTCTTGAAAATCGCCTGAACAGAACAATGTTTTGTCTTATTCCAACAATCCTTTGGATCTAAAGCAAATCTAAT
>Ga0247610_10001402_pt1 | contig 30091 bp, 22 predicted proteins | sample 174DNAGHGhighgp2_FD_193483 | JGI IMG/M metagenome (GOLD analysis project Ga0247610, IMG submission 193483) | Sheep rumen microbial communities from Palmerston North, Manawatu-Wanganui, New Zealand - 1742 DNA GHGhigh gp2 | ecosystem: Host-associated > Mammals > Digestive system > Stomach > Rumen...
TTGATGTATAGGCTTAAACCAGTTTGGCTTTTCTACTTTGAATTCCGTCCTCCACACGATGCCAAGTCCTTTGAATTCAACATCGCCTATCCATTCCATTTTGTAACCTTCAGGAAGAGATACCATTTGGGGACTTGCCAGTTCTGGCAGAATATAGATATCTGCTTTATTGGATAAAATGTGATCCAACTTTTCCTGACTAAATCTGCTGATGTTATATGATATGATTTTCATAATCGGTAATCACCAATTAGGAGGCAATACAATATTCTCCACCGAGTGTGCTTCTTCAAACAGCGGAGAGATTTCTTCGTCGGTGAATCCTGCGATGCCGCAGCCGATGCGAGTGACAAGGAATGTCAGTTCTGGGTGCTGCTTGGCGAACAGGATAAACTCGTCCACATACGGACGGATGGTTTCTACACCACCTTGCATCGTGGGGATGGCATAACTCTGACCTTGCAGGCCCACGCCCTGCCCCATGATGGCTCCAAACTTGCGGTAGGCGATATAAGCCGCGCCACCGCCATGCATTCCCTTCAAGTTGCTGCCGAACACAAAGATCTCGTTCGGCTCTAATGATGTGATAAACTCTGGTGTTGTACGTTTCTGCTCCATATTTTCTTCTTTGATAAAATCCATATCCTCATAGACCATCGGTTCAAACATGTCCGGTATTGCTTCGGAAGGCATGGAAGCCATCTTCGGTTCTGCCATCGTGGCCTCACGACTGAGTATTGCCCGCATTCCCGAGCCTTGCTCGCCTACCCGTAGCCTTTCGTCCATTACCTCTGGCATATCCAAGTCCATATCGAAGTTCTTCTTGAAGTAGGGCACGATGATGTCCTCCTTCAGTTTCTTATATTTCTGTGAGATGGCAGAAGGAGTCATGCCCAGTTCGGCAGCAATCTCCTTTCCCTTGAAGCCTCGTAGCAGCAGCATGTCAATGATGAGCCGTTCCTGACGGTTCAGAGGTGCATGGTCGCACACGTCCTCCACCATACGGTTGAACTGAAGCCGCAGGTCGCTCGTTACGTCAAACGTCTGCAGATAGTCCTCGAACGTGATGCTGCCATACTCGCGCCGATACCACTTCAGCGCATCGAGCACCACATATCGGAATCCGTTGATGAGCCAGGTCTTCAGACTGACATTCGGTGAGTGATCCTCCAAAGGCTTCCAGTCATGCTCCATCAGGTAGATAGCATACTGATGAGCCAGCGACATGAAGTCCAGGTTTTCCTTCTTACTCAACTCGTAGCGCTGGTCGAAGATATAGTAGCCCGCCTGGCACCATTCGTAGAAATACTCGCGGATGATGCCGGCATCGCCCCTTCGGAATCCGTTGATAATAGCCTCGTCTGACAGTCTTTGATGATACATACCGTAGATATTTTCGGCGAAGATACGAAAAAAATCTCATTCGCGCTTAATTTTTTCCAAAAAACCTCTTCAAAGAGATAAAGACATGTCTAAAACATTGAATATTGAACATTTACCAATTTAAAGAATTACGATTATGACAAAGCAAAATGATTCCAAAACGAAGTGTGTACACAACCTGATTATCGTTGACGAGAGTGGCTCAATGTCCATCATCCGCAAACAGGCTTTTACAGGAATGAACGAGACCCTGCAGACGGTGCGCCAGATGCAGAAGAAGTTCCCTGACCAGTCGCAGTTTGTCACTCTGCTTACCTTCGATAGCTGCCATACCACTTGGCACTATGACGACACGTCAGCCCTGAAGACCAGTGATCTCAGCTGGAAGGCGTACAACCCTGGTGGCGGCACACCTCTCTACGATGCTATTGGCAAAGGTATCTCCAAGGTTAATGCCCAGATACAGGATGGTGACCATGTGCTTGTTACCATCATCACCGACGGCGAGGAGAACAGCAGCGAGGAGTGGACGCTGAAGATGGTTCGCACGATGATTGAGAAGCTGAAGAAGCAGGGCTGGACATTCACCCTCATCGGCACTGACAATCTCGACGTGGAATCGATGGCCCACTCATTTGCCATCGACGAGCACATGGAGTTCCATCAGGACGTGGAGGGTACCCGCGCCATGTTCGAACGCGAGCGCCGCAGCCGCGAACGCTACAACTGCTGCGTGGCCCAGGATGCTGCCATGCCTACTGGCAAGTTCTTTGACGAGCAAAGCAACTGAAGTGGATGACTCCGAGGAAGATCAGGGGTATAAAAATGTAAATCATTGTGGATGTGTGTATTATAGGGATTTCGCATCAACTTTTTTGCGACAAGATGGCATTTTGCTTGGTTGGTACTTTTTTTCTTTGTACCTTTGTCACTGTATTAAAATAGAACTTATGAAGAAGCGAAAGATTTATGTAGCAAGCAGTTGGCGAAACATGTACTACCCTGAGGTAGTGCAACGTCTGAGAGAAGCTGGCCACGAGGTCTATGACTTCAGGAACCCTCCATCGGGTGACCCTGGCTTCAAGTGGAGCAGCGTCAGTGAGAACTATATGGAATGGGAGCCTGCGGAGTATAGGGAACAGCTGATGCACCCAAAGGCTGTGCGACAATTTGCCAACGACATAGAGGCAATGAAGTCGTGCGACACGTGTGTGCTGGTGCTGCCCTGTGGACGTAGCGCACATACGGAAGCAGGATGGTTTGCCGGTTGTGGGAAAAAGACCATCGTTTATATTCCTGAGAGACAGGAGCCTGAACTGATGTATAAACTGTTTGACAGTGTATGCTGCTCGATGGAGGAATTGGTTAGAGAGCTGAACGATTAGCCCATCACAACATCAAGTACCATCATTAATACAAAACCGATGGCGAAACCGATGGTGCTGAGATTGGAGTGTTCACCTTGGCTGGCCTCGGGTATCAGTTCCTCAATGACTACATAGAACATGGCGCCTGCAGCGAAAGCAAGCATATAAGGAAGGATAGGAGTCATCAAGGATGCGAGCAAGATGATGGCAAGTCCACCAAGAGGCTCGACTGCTCCACTCAGACTTCCTATCAGGAAAGAACGCCACTTGGAGTTTCCTTCGGCACGCATGGGCATAGAGATGATGGCTCCTTCTGGCACATTCTGAATGGCGATACCAATGCTGAGAGCTAATGCACTGGCTACAGACAGGCCTGACCCACTATCCTCAGCGCCAGCAAATACCACACCCACCGCCATACCTTCCGGCAGATTATGGATGGTGACAGCAAGCGTGAGCATGGCCGTACGCGACAGACGTGAACGCAAACCCTCCGGCTTGTCTGTCCCAACATGCAAGTGTGGTGTCAGCTCGTCGAGCAAAAGCAGAAAGCCCATACCCAAGAGAAAGCCTACCGCAGCCGGCATGGCCGACCAAAGGCTGTCGCCTTCGTTCACCTCCATGGCAGGTATAAGTAGTGACCATACTGATGCTGCCACCATGACGCCTGATGCGAATCCGAGCAGCGACTTCTGTAACCGAACAGACATCTCGTTCTTCATGAGAAAGACGAAGGATGCTCCTAACATAGTACCTAACAATGGTATGAGTAGTCCGATGATTAATGCCATATCTGCAAATATTTTCTTAATACCCCTGCAAAGGTACAAGAAAAAAATGACAATGCAACGTTTTCCTAAGATAGGATGAAAAAAAAATGGTTATTCTTCGTGTGATGTTCGGAATATTTTATTTACTTTTGTAGCAGTTTTTATGTTTAGGGATTGCAAGGATATGTATGGTATAGCCGACTTAGACAATTGCTACTGCTCATGCGAAAGGGTTTTCCGTCCTGACCTGGAGGGAAAACCTATCGTTGTCTTGTCAAACAACGACGGCTGTGTGGTTGCCCGTAGTAATGAGGCGAAGGCGTTGGGCATCAAGGAGGGTACGCCATACTTCCAGTTGCGTCAACAGTGTGAGCTGCAGACACCCCATACCGACATAGCAGTCTTTTCCTCGAATTATGAGTTATATGGTGAGTTGACAGCGCGCGTAGTGAGCATTATCAATCAGGAAGCACCAGCTTATTTCCGCTATTCGATTGATGAGTGTTTCATGTATCTACCCTCGATGAGCGACAAGTGCGACCAGGAATGGCAGCAATGGGGTAAACGGCTGCATCAACGCATAAAGCGTGAGGTTGGTCTGCCTGTCAGCATTGGTCTGGCGCCCAACAAGACGTTAGCCAAGATAGCATCTAAGTTAGCGAAAAAGTTTGAGGTTTATCAGCATTGCTGCATGATAGACGACGAGTACAAACGCGAGAAAGCACTGGAATGGTGTGCTGTGGAGGACGTATGGGGCATTGGCCATCGCTATGCTGCCAAGTTAGCATCATATGGCGTAAGGACAGCGCTCGACTTTGCCAGACACAACAAAGACTGGGTACGCCAGACATTCAACAACATCAACATAGTGCGTACATGGCAGGAACTGAATGGTGAGGATGTGGTACCCAACGAGACTCTTACCAAGAAAAAGAGTATCTGCACAAGCAGGAGTTTTAGTGACATGATTAGCGACTACGACTCTCTGCGCACACAGGTAGCAAACTATGCCTCACGCTGTGCTGAGAAACTACGTATGCAGAAGACTGTGGCATCGGTCGTGGGGGTCTTCCTCCATACAAACGTCTTCCGCGAGGACCTGGCACAATACCGGAACTTCCAAGAGTCACGAATTGTCACTCCTTCAAACTCGACGACAACCATTGTAGGAGCTGCCTGTGCCGTGCTTGAGAAAATTTACAGGCAGGGTTACCAGTACAAGAAGGCTGGTGTCATTGTCATGGGAATAGAGCCTGACAGTCCAATACAACAAGACCTTTTCGACATGCATGCCGAGCAGATTCAGAAGCTTCGCCGGTTGGATGAAGTTGTTGACCGCATCAACCGGCTGAATGGCTCCGAGACTATTGTAATAGGTGCTCAGCAATATGTAAGTAAAGCGGCAATGTGCAAGGCTGCGATTGAGCGAGAGAAGAGTCGAGCTTGCTCAAACTCTTCTGAGCGTGAGCAAGCTCGACCGAAGGTCAAAGCCAACGTTTTTGCCAACAGCATGAGACAGGATTTCCGAAGCAAGAACCCCACTACACGTTGGTCAGACATACTGAAGCTTTACTGATTACGGAATTTCCATTTGGCATTATCGCTATGGAAGTCGTAAGGAGCAAGCGTAGGCGTACTATCGGCTGGTGTATAGATGCAATAGCGCTGGTTGATGCCGCTGATGCCTGGTATAGCATATGGCATGATGCGGAAGTTGCCGTCAGTAAGCTGCTCGATGCGCCACAACTGACTATCGTCGCCACGGAAAGCAGATGTGGTAAGTTCAAGAGATGCCGTAGCGGTGAGTGCTCGCTGTGTACCCTCAATCATGATGGTAAAGAGCGGTCCGCTGAGTGTTCCCCGATTATCAGGAGCTGGCATGACTGTCCATCGCTGGTGAGGACGGAACATGTAGTCGCCACAGCGTACAGGGATATCACCTTCTGGCCAAGTGTCTTTCACATCGTCGAGCGTCTGATTAGGCACTGGTACGACCGGCTCGTTAGGATCAATACGCCAAAAGGCCTGTCGCTCCTGTTGTATGCGTACGAAATCGACTGTCAGCTCAAGGGCATAGCCACGTCGCTGTGATTCCAACTCGAACGTACCACCACTGAAACGGTCGCCTGCCACCGGCCAACCATCGTGCCACAGCAGTGGTCGGATGCCCAGAACGCTACGACCTCCTTGATCGAAATCTGCCTCGAAATGACATGACATAAGCTCCACACCCTCGTCGATGATGGTACGGCCGAAGTGGCCTGGGCCACAGACACGATTGCCTGCTGCAATGACCATGCGTCCCCCACCCTGCAACATTGGTCGTCCGATGTTATCAAGGTAAGGACCTTCGACATTACGTGACCGTCCAACCACAATATTATAAGTAGAGTTAACACCGTCGCAGCATGTGCCATGGGTACCTAATAGATAGTACCAGCCGTCACGATAAATAAGGTCGGTAGCCTCGCAGTCGATGGCAATGTCACGTTCTACATTGCCTGGCATTCGTGCGCCTGTTGCCGGGTCAAGCTCGATGAGTCGGATGGTACCGAAATAAGTGCCGTAAGAAACCCATAGCCGTCCAGTCGTAGGGTCGAGAAGCATGCCTGGGTCAATGGCATCCTGGTCTTCCATGCCGTCGGAATAACACACCTCAACGGGTGTGGAAAAACTGAAGTCAGGCGACTGTGGGTCGAGCGTCTTGTTCCACATAGTGAGTATACGCCCATTATGTCCTCCACCCAGTCCACCACCAGTAGCGCCATAGATGACGAGGTAACGGTCGCCAATCTTCAGCACATCAGGGGCAGCTCCTCCACCAGGACGTACGGCACCACTATGCCAGCTGTAACCATCGTCAGAGATGAGTCCACCGCCTCCGGTTCCGAAGGTATAATACTTGCCGTCGCACTCGGCAATGGTTGAAGGATCATGGATGTAAGGTGCTCCCACCTGTGCCTTTGCTGTGGTCAACAACAAGAAGAGTGGAAGGAAGACGACTATCATCCGACGGTAGGATTGTCGGACACTATTTTTTGCTGTTATCATTGCTGTGGAGTTTTGATGGTGTAAGAAGTAATGGGATGTCCTTGGCTATCGACAAAACGAACGCAGAAATCGCTGAGTCCAGGACCATTGATGATGGCACCACGCAGGATGTTACGTCCTTTCTTCAGTGTCAGACGGGGTGACACGCCATCGTCGCAAACCATACGACGGTCACCTTCGAGCAGTAATGCCTCTTCACCATTGACCCACCAGACAGACGCTCCATTAGAGCCGACAGACAGTCGGACGTTGTCCATATCCTGCGGACAGTCAATAACAGTGACCGCCCAGAAGAGTGAGCCATAGGTCTGATCACCCCAACGCTCGGCAAAGCGGAAAAGCTTGACGTTGTAGTTCTCACTGTCCAAGGCATGCCATGTCAGTGACTGCTTGCCGGCCTTCACTTTCTGACCATCCTTTGGCAGTATGGTCATTTGATCTTTAAAATAGGTCTTTGCAAACGCCTCGCGCAGCCAGCTATTGGTAAAGATGACATTCGACCGAATGTCCTGTCGGATAGGTTCGAGGAGCATCCATCGGCGTATGAAGCCTTCATCGTCAGGGTGTGTCGCCTCTGCGTTACGGCCTACCGGCGAGAAATATTTGGGACGGTTCTTGAACAAGATCCAGTCAACGTCGATGCCATCGCCTTCGCAGGTAACTACAAGGTTGGTAACACCCTGAGGAATATATTGTAACGGTGCAGTGAGCGTGAGCCACTGGTTGCTCTGGTCGCGACGGAAGGGGCCGTTCTCACTTAGCACGGTCATATTGAAACGTGCAATGACCTTACCCTTGGGACTCTTCTCCCTGACGGTGAAGACGGTATTAGCCTTGGCACGTGCACAAACCACGAGGTAAGGGTCTGTGAGTGTAGAACAGTCAATGCCATCGTATCGCAGCCAGCTACCTTTTTGTGGCAGCGAAGCATACCAACCCATGAAAGTATTGAGGGTATCACAGTAAGCTATGGTACAACCATCGCTCGCTGTAGTGTAGCGATCAATATCGATACGTGAGGTGGCACTGTTAATACCTACACCACGCATGGTAGGTCTTACCTCCTGAATGGTACCATCGCTATTGAAGAACACTTTTTCAATGCGTGCCGACCTACGCTTATCGTCGCGAGGAGAATAATCATTATGATGATAGAACAAATACCACTGACCATTAATATCCAAGAGACTATGGTGATTGGTCCAACAGTGGTTCTCGTGTTCTGCCATAATAATTCCCTTGAAGTCCCATGGTCCCAACGGACTGCGTGACATAGCATAAGCAAGTGTCTCTGTAGGATTCTTACCGTCGGAGGTATCGCCACGCACCCAAGGGAACGTCAGGTAGTACCATTCACCACGCTTGAAGGCAAAGGGACCCTCCTTGAAACCCTCGGGTAATCCCTCCATAGCCTGCCCACCAACAAGGAACTTTGGAGCGTTAGCATCAGCAGGAGCTCCTGCAGGAGCTGGGAAAGACACTTCCTGTAACTCACCGTCGAGTTCAAGCATGTTATCCTTCAGTTTCGCACCACGTATGCCCATGCCTGACCAATAGATATAGGCAGCACCATCATCGTCGATGAGCACACAAGGATCAATGCCCGACACTCCCTGAATAGGCTGTGACTGAAGGGTGAAAGGACCTTCTGGCTTGTCGGCTGTTGCCACACCGATGGCAAAGCCACGACCACTTTTAGGTGCATTGGGGAAATAGAAGTAATATTTCCCATTCTTGCAGACACAGTCAGGAGCCCACATGGAATATGCCGTAGGGTTACCCCAAGGAACGTCTGCTTGAGAGAAAATCATGCCATGGTCTGTCCACTCCGTGAGATTGTCGGAGGAGAAGACATGATAGTCGGCCATGCAGAACCAGTCTTGACGTTGTCCTTCTGGTGGGAAAATGTCGTGCGACGGATAGAGATATACCCTACCGTTGAAGACACGAGCCGTAGGGTCAGCCGTGAACTGGTCGCGGATGATGGGGTTCTGCGCCTGACTAACCGTAGAAAGACAACAAAGACAAATGATGCCTGTTAATAACCGTTTCATGGGCTTGGAATTTTACTTGAACAACAATGGTGCCATTTCACGCAAGCTTCGGCGCCACGTCAGGAACTCGTGGGCTGTGCCCTCAGAGATGAACGAGTGGGCATTGAAACCGGCAGCCTTCAGACGCTCTGTGGACTGCAGAATAGCATCAGGACGCTCTTTACTGCCACAGCTCTGGAAGATGAGTCGTACCTGAGACTTGTCCTGAATGTCCTGTGGCTCGTACTGACCACCACTGAGCAAGCCATAATAACCGAACACCTCGGGACGTCGCAAGGTGATAAGCTTAGTCTCAAAACCACCCATGGAGAGACCTGCCATAGCACGACTCCACTTGTCAGCCTTTGTCTGGAAATTGGCATCAATATAAGGTACAAGTTCATCTACAAGCACTTTCTCGAATTCCTCGGCAGTAAATTGCTGCAAACCACCAAAGCGCACCTCGTTAGTCATGCCATAGGTCATAACGACGATGAAAGGTTTGATTTTTCCTTCAGCAATGAGGTTATCCATAATCAGTCCGGCATGTCCCTGGTTACTCCATGTCGTTTCATTCTCACCCCATCCATGCTGGAGATAGAGCACTGGATACTTGGTCTTCTTGTTCTTGCCATACATCGGAGGCGTATAAACCATAGCAACACGATTGGTTTGAGTGCTGGGTGACCAGAAGAGCACCTGCTGGATGTTTCCATGAGGCACGTTCTTCATGGCAAAGAAGTCGGCATCGTGGGCAGGAATCTCTATACCACTCTCCCAACGGCATGAGCCGAAGAAATTATGCGTTCCTGGGTCGTTGACAACACCACCGTCAATGGTCAAATGGTAGTAATGGAATCCCTCGTCCATAGGACCTTCTGTCGTTCCTGTCCATACACCATCGGCATCCTTACGCAGTACAGTACCACCACGTCCGCCCAAGCCAAGGCTGACGATGACTGACTTAGCATCAGGAGCAACAACACGGAAACGGGCATAGCCCTGTGAGTTGACCATAGGATATTGCTGACCAGGCTGGTTGAGCTCATTGGGACGGAAGTCCTCTTTTACCACGGCATTATCCAGTTCTGGTTTGAAATCGCGAATAACGAAATAAGAGCGCTTGGGTTTATAGTTCTCGTCGAAAGGCAGTGGATGATTGTTCACGCCAAGCCAAGAGTCTTTGTCGCCAAGGTTCCAGAAGGTGACACAGTCAATAACATCCTTATGCTTACGGAAGATGCGGAAGATACGATTGTACTGGTCTTCCTGCAGCGTAGAGATATAAGGTGCCTGTGGTTTTGCTTCACCACGTGAGAAGCGCAGCTGTCCACCCTGTTCGGTGTTAGTACGGAGATCGAGTTCAGTAACATGGATATGTTTTACCAATTCAGAGTACTTGGTGATGGCAGCGTCGATGTCTTCTTCTGACGGTCCATAGATATTATAGTGACCCTGCATGCCTATGCCGTGAATGGGGACACCGGCATCCTGCATCTTCTTTACCATATTATATATACGGTCACGCTTGTCTGGCTGACATTCGTTATAGTCGTTGTAGAACAATAGTGCCTCAGGATCAGCCTCATGGGCATACTCGAAGGCCTTAGCGATAAACTCGTCGCCACAAAGCTTGAAATGCTGACTCTCACGATAAGGATTAGCAGGATGACCTGGCCATCCAAATGCCTGATCGGCAATGGCCTCATTTACCACGTCCCAGCAATATACAACGTCCTTATAACGGTTGACAACGGTATGAATATGCTCGCGTAAGCGTTTGTAGAACACTTCCTTGGTAACGGGCTTTCCTTTCTTGTCGTAAAACATCCAGTCAGCGAACTGTGAATGCCAGCAAAGGCAATGACCACGCATCTTAATGCCATTCTGACGGCAATAGTTAGCAATGCTGTCAGCAGCACCCCAGTTCCATACACCTTCGGCAGGATGAACACTGACAGGTTTCATATCGTTCTCGGCTGTCACGCTGTTGAACTCCTGTCGTACAAGATCCATTTGCTGTGGAATAGAGATATTAAACTTATTAACTGCCACTCCAATCTTGAAGTAGCCATTGTAGGCATCTTTGAGTCCCTGTGCCTGAAGGTTAGCTGCGCCCAGCAACATAATGATGGTGAGGGCTAATAGATTGACTTTCTTCATATGATAAGAAATAATTTAGTGTTGTTAGTTGTTGGCTGCAAAGTTACAATAATAATTCGGATATGTTTTTTCTACATGTTTCAAATACTTTCCTTTTTCGATCATCATGGCAATACCTGATAACAGAACTCATCAATATCAACATATCCGCCTTTCTTCTTCGTGGCATAACAGAACAGTCCGAACTTAGTACCCATGAAAAAACGACGCCAGTCGAAACGCATCGAATAGTCGGCAGTACCCAAACGAGTCCACTGGTTACCATCAAGGCTATAGTAGAAATTGGCTGTATCACGACCACCATGGTCTCCCAGGCGGAAGTCTGCATCGACGCGAAGCCATATCTTAGTACCTGTCAATGTTATCCTCTCCACGACTTTCTCCTCCGTATTTGTCACCTGTTTATCCCTATCAGACAACTGAACACTTAGCTCGCACATCTCAAGAGTGAGACGTTTTCCCTGCTTTCTCACCATGAGGGCGCCAGTGTCACTATTGAATGCTGCCAGGCCTGCACAGTCGCCATCTTTCATATGACAGAGATCCATCACCACATATCCACTGCACTGAGGTCCCTCCATGCGCTGAGTCAGAGTGTTGGGTGCCAGAAAGAGCGTATTGACCACACGACAGGTTTTTAGTCGAAGGAATCCAGGCCGCTCCGTTAATGACCAGGCCGTATTAACAGGATTGTGGTTCCATTGCCAGTGCAGCCCAAGACGTGAGTCGCTGAAGTCATCACTTTTGACAATGCCAGACTGTGGCATGTCACTTCTGAGTGCTCGCATGCGAGGTGGGACCTTGCCTTCCTCGTCTCCCAACATGGGCCATCCGTCAATCCAACGGCAAGGCTCAAGAGTCAGCACACGACCCACACCACCACGATCCTGGAAGATGATGCCATACCAGTCGCCGTCGGGGGTATCAACAATAGTTCCTTGACCTATATAGGGGAACCCACCAAAATCAGCTTCCAGTATCGTTCGTTTCTCATAAGGACCATGGATATTATCAGCCCTGTAGCATACCTCACGACGATGACGTCCTGGGGCATAGACATGAGAAATCATCAACAGGTAATACTTACCGTTATGCTTAATCATGCGACTTCCCTCCAACAGACCTGTCTCGTCAGCTTCACGCTCAAAGATGCGTTGGTGAGAGCCCTCAATGACATCGGACAGATCGGCTTTCAATTCCATGAGTTCGCCCGTACCATAAACGACATATACACGATTGTCGTCGTCGAAGAATAGCGAGCAGTCATGGAAATGACGCATACGCGACAGGAGTGTCCACGGTCCGGCAGCTTGCTCAGCAGTAAAGATATAGGTATCACCAGTACTTCCCTGCTCATTGGGTGCCAGCAAGGCATAGAACCGTCCATTATGATACTTCAGCGAGGTGGCCCACTGTCCCCTTCCGTAAGCCGTACCCTCTAACAGGTCATATTTTGGAGAGTCAGTCAAGCGGTCAAAGATGTAACCTATGGTCTCCCAGTTCTTCAGATCCTTAGATTGCATGACTGGTGCTCCAGGCATCAGATGCATTGTAGTGGAAACCAAATAGAACGTGTCACCTACACGAATGACATCAGGATCTGGCACATCGGCCCATAACATGGGGTTGTCAATGTAGCCGTCGTCAAGATGGTCTGCCTGTGAGGCCGTAATAGTGATGACTATGAGGAACAGTAGGAGGTATCGTTTCATAAGTGTCTAATTGATAAGGAATATCTTTTCTTTCCCTTGGTAGGTACAACGTACAGTGGCGCGACCATCGGTAATAGGACTGACGGTAATGACAACACCTGGGTCGCTGGATGTGACTTTCAATACAGAGTTATTATTCAGCGGACCATATACCTGATAATGAGTCAGGTCAGTGTAACCATTGTCGTTGGTGGAACGTATAGGAGTAGAAGGTATGGCAAGCACCTTACCATCAGCGGCAATGGTAATGGTAGGTACAACGGGGGCATCACATGTGGTACCTGTCTTGGAGAATCCTATGCCATGTAAATCAAACAAACCCTCAGGACGCTGTGGCTGGGGAGGCCACTGGCGACGTTGTTCACGAGGCTGTTCCACGTCAGTTCCCTCAGCAACGAGATAGATGGCATGCTTACCTGTCAGGCCTTCCACTTCAGGAACAGGAACCTGCCAAGTGGAAGCTGTGCGTGGGGCATCTGCCGGCACACTGAGAACACCTATCTCACGCCCGTTCCATACGTCATTTGCATAGGGACCGTCCAGCATGACGTGAATACGGAAGGCACCATGACCGCCTGGTGTCAATCGAATGTTCAGCGTAGCGCCGTCACCTTTCTGAGTGCCTGCAAAAGCTTTGATGCCCTTAGTATCAGCTGTCAGTCCACCAAACCCGAAATATTTAAAGCCCACAATACCCTTATTGCCAACACCTGCCACATCCATGTGGTTACTCCACACGTCATGGTTGTCCTGCATCCAGTTATTTGCTTCAGAATTTCCTGCCATGTAACATGCCAGTCCTGCAGAATAATAATGATAAGGAGGCAGGCCGAAAATCTGGAATCCCTCGCTGGTGACTTCTGCACCAGTATAGGTCATGCCGTCAGAGGCTTGGGCTTTCCACTCGTTGTCCTTGGCATAGGGGTCGTAAGCGGTGATACGTACTTGTCCACCATCGGCCACCTTCTTCTTATCCCACGTTATCTTGACAGGAGCAACCATTGCCTGACGGGCATAGCCGAAGCCACGTGGGGGACGATGATAGAACACATACCACTGGCCATTGATTTGCTGTAGTGAGCCATGGGTATTGTGAGCAGCATTCGTGGTGGTCAGATGAGTGCCGTCTTCGTTAGGTACTACACCACGAGAATCTACCAACACACCTCCTGAGCGCCAGGGACCTAATGGCGAATCGCCATAGGCATAACGCAGTGCAGAATTGGTAGAGCCCAGCCCATAGTCAGGACCACTGTATCCAGAGAATACCATAACATATTTATTTCCCACCTGGCGTATGGACGATGCTTCGAAGAAATTGAAGTCACCAGGATTCTGCCCCTTGTAAAGCGCAGGATACTCCGTACCTGCAGGGTCGCGTACCTCACCGTAACGTGCACTGGCAGGAATGAAATAGTCATGAAGCTCAGTGCCAGGGCGCATGGAATACATAGTGTTCTGGTCAAGTTCACAAGCCGTGCTATGCTGGAAACCATAGAACACATAGGCACGAAAGCCTTTATCATAGTCAGGATCACGCTTGTTGGTGATATTCTCAATGAATACTGACGGGTCGAAATCAATCAGTGAGCCAGGCACACATTCACTTCCGTCGGCCGTCAGATTGACAGGTGTGAAGGGACCATCAGGACGGTCTCCCTTGCAAACCATCGGAACACGGCGCCATCCACGGCTGTGAGGATAAAGCCAGTAAGTCTTCTTTCCTGTCTGACGATCCTTTACCTCCACGAGGTCAGGAGCAAACATAGTGTCCCAGTGACCATTGACATACCAAGAGAAGATGGGTCCCTCGTCGCGCCACTGGCTAAGGTCTTCCACGGGTGCCGACCACATACGTATGTCGTTGCCACAATACTGATTGTAATGGGTATCGTGCGAACCTATTATATAGGCACGCAGCTTACCAGGATTGTCTGGATCCTCAAACACTCGTGGCTCTCCGTCTGGCACATGTTCCCACAGTGGCAAGTACGGATTTTGCGCTATGCTCAACGAGAAATGACAAATGACACATGATAAAACGAATAGTACTTTCTTCATATTATAATAATGTATTTATTTAAAATTCCACCAATCCAGTCGAACGTCACCTGCCGTCTGGCTGAAGCATATATAAAGGTCGTGCACACCCTGAGCATGACGTATCTTTGTGGTAAACTGACGATACTGCTCCAACGAACCTGTAGAACTTATTTGAACCGTACCTATGACAGGACCATCCTTAGAGTCGAGTCGCAGGGTAAGGCTACAGCGTGCTCCTTTGGCTGCAGAAGCAGTGATATTGAATTTCTTGGCACCATCAGCGAAATTGACACCACGCAAACGAATGTATTCGTCATCGTTGATATCGAAAATATACATGTTGCGCTTACCTGTAGATTCAGGCATATCGGCAACGACTCCTGTATTCTCAATACCCATCTTAGCACTCTTCAGACCATAACCCCAAGCCATCGTTTCAGCCTCAACACGTTGGTAAGGATTTAACCATTGAAGCTGTTTGACTGGCTCTTGATCGAGCCAATAAGGAATTTCCTGTATGGTACCGTCTGTGTTATAGGTTATCTCGGCAACGGAAACCGAACGACGTTCATGGTGAACGAACGTGTCCAGATGCATCAGGTCATAGTTCTGACCGAAGATATAAGAGTGACCTTTGTAATCCACGATACCTGGATGATTGCCACGGTCGCGCTGTGTGGGCTGCATGATGTATCCCATGGGAGTCCACGGACCCGTCGGTGTATCACTCATGGCATAGCCTAAAGCCTCAGGACAACAGGTAGTGGCGTAGCCCAGATAGTAGTGATTGTCACGTTTATATATCCATGGACCTTCCTGATAGTGCTCAATATGTGGCAGCTTCACCACTTCACTCTTCAGCGATATCATGTCGTCGTTTAACTTTGCATAGAACGTATATGGGTTTCCCCAGTACATATAGGCCTGGCCGTCATCGTCAATAAAAACGGAAGGGTCAATATCATACCAGTTTGACTGGTCCCATACCAACGGTTTGCCTAAGGGGTCCTTGTAGGGTCCATAGGGGCTGTCAGCTTTCAGCACACCAATGCCGTGGCCATGCAGAGGAGCATACAGATAGTAATGTCCGTCACGTTCCACCGTTTGTATGGCCCAGGCACCATTCTCACGACTACGCCAGGGAAAGTCTTTTAACGAAGCTACTGCTCCATGCTCGGTCCAATTGACCATATCGGTGGTTGACCATAGAAGCCAGTCATACATAAAGAATCCTGCTGACGAGCGTTCGTTAGGATCGGTAATGTCCTCAGGAGAGGCATCGTGCGAGGTAAAGAGGAACAAGGTGTCTCCTACGACAAGCGGAGAAGGGTCGGCAGTATATTTGGTTTGGAATAAAGGCATGTTCACCTGTTCCAGACCTTTCATTTCCCACCAATCGAAATTAAACAACTGTGGACCTTTGCGTCCCTTGAAGACAAGGAAGAGATCTTTGTTGAGAGTGGAAGATGGAGTATGGAGTATGGAGAGTGGATAGTCCAGATCGATGGTTATGGTTTGCCAATTCTCCCATCCTCCAGTAGCAGGGACATGCAGTGTACCAAGCAATGCACCTGCAATGCTGTCAATGCGTACCTCGATATCGCCGCCACGAAGACCACTGGCCACACGGACAGTGAACGTGCGTGGTAAGGCACGACCAAAAGCTACATTCTGCAATTTGATGTAGTCACCATTATGGATATCGGTTACATAGACGCCCACTTGATCATTCTGCTCTGTTTTGATGCCTTTTGAAAAAGCCATTGTCTCTGCCTCCACACGACAGTAAGGGCTGAAGTCTGCTACAGGACTGACTCCTTCATCAGTAGGACGAATGATAGGGAAACTACCATCAGCATTATATTTGAACTCCTCGACAGCAACACTACGTCCAAATCCGCCACCATTGGGCAGTTTGCCTGTGTGGTAGAAGAAATAACTATGCCCCTTGTAGTCTGCCACTCCGCAATGGTTGGTAAACGATTCAGTATTACCAAGAGGCATAATTTCACCGGCATAATGCCAAGGACCAACAGGCGACGGCGCTGTACTGTAACTGATATGTTCAGGAACACCTCCTGCTGCATATAGTAACTGATAAGTACCATTACGCTTGGTAAGCCACGGGCCTTCAACATAACTGTCACGATAATCCTTGCCCTGCTCGCGTTTGCTCATCACAGGCGAGCCAAAGGCTTCTTCTGTCATGTCGAGTAACTGCACCTCACCATCGAAGGACACCATATCAGCATTTAGCTTTCCATAATACACCTGGGGGTTACCCCACATAATCCAGGCCTGCCCGTCGTCATCGATGAACACCGTTGGGTCTATGTGGTCCCAACTACCATTCTCATAAAGAGGCTTGCCGATGGCATCACGAAACGGACCAACAGGTGTATCGCCTACGGCTACTCCAATGGCCATGCCACCAGACAACTTCGAGTGGGCACAGATATACCAATAGAACTTCCCATTACGTTCCACACATTGTGAGGCCCATGCACGGTCGTCAGCCCATGAGAACGATTCCAAAGCCAGAGGTGAACCATGGTCAGTCCAGTTAACCATGTCCTGCGAAGAATAGATGCGCCACTCCTGCATCCAGAAGAAGTCTGCACCGTCTTCGTCATGACCTGTATATACATACATTGTACCATCATGTACCATGGGTGCTGGGTCGGTGGTAAACCATGTCTGCACAAAAGGATTTTGCGCTACACTCAATGTGAAATGACAACAAATAAAAGACAAGCCTAAAATTAACTTTCTCATATCTTTTGGTAGTTTTTAGATTTGGGGACAAAGGTACATAAAAATAGATACATCTACGTTGGTAGATGTATCATATTCTATTGAAAATGTAACAAGATTCCTTGTTAGTTTACAAACTGTGCACCAGGCAGCAATGTATAACCAGCTTTGGGGGAATGGTACTGATTTCCTAACTGCTGCTCTGCACGCAGCTCAAAAGGCAGTTTACCCTGACCAATAGGCTTGATGACCACCTTCGTGCCAACACGAGCGTAATTACTCTTTAGGTGAATGATGTCAGCATCACGCAGACGGATACATCCCTCACTGTCCTGACCGGGTATGCTCGACTCGTTGTTTGTACTGCCATGAATGCCAATGCCCGTATGAGGTGGTGTGACCAAGCGCATGAACCAGTTGCCATAGGCCTTGACACTGCCACGACCGTCATGGAAGTCATGTTTCCATCCTGAGGCATCTTGTATCTGACTGATGGTAAACGGCTTCTTCATTGTCGATTCTGGTGTACGCATGTCACCACGTTTTTTCTTGTTGTCAGCATACTTGGCATAGCACACTGGGTAATGGGCCACCAGAAGGGTGTCGCGTCCTACTTTCTCATAGACATAGAGTCGGAACTCCTGTTTTGAGATAACGATAAAGCAGTTTTGTGCATTGACACCTTCTGTCTTATACACAGCACGCTCATCAGTAGTATTGCTGACATGATAGACCTTTTGCCCCACCCGCACGTCACGCATATTCTGTGCTACGCTCGAAGCGAGAAGACAAAAGAGCAGGGATAAACTTATTGCTAAACGTTTCATTGGTTCAATTCTTGATATATGAGAACTTTTTCGATATATATACTGCCTTGCCTTTATAGCTGGCCTTATAGAAATCGCCTGCCTCGCCAAGATGTGCCAGCCGGGTACCCTTTGGCAGATAGACTGGTGCACCCTTGCTGTTGGTCAGATACGAATAGTTCGTGCCAGGACCCAGACGCAAGCGTACGTTCGTACCATTAATCACTACATAGGATGTGGTACTTACGGTGTTGGGAGTATTGACAATACTCTCTTCTGCAATATGTGAGAACTGCTTGGAGATATACACTTCGTTGCCAGCATACTTTACCTTGAAGAAGTCACCACTCTGACCCAGTAGAGGCAGACGTGTTCCCTTGGGAGCATGAATGGGTTGCCCGGCATTGTTGTGCAACCATCCACTTTCCAGACTCGGAGCAAAACGCAGGCGTACGTTTGCACCATCCACAATAACATAACGCTGTTGCTGAGGCAATGGCTCAGCATACGCACTATTGGCAACCATCAGCATCGCCAATACAGCAATCATAGAAAATAAAACCTTTTTCATATTTACTATTGTATTAAAATTGATAAATATACTAACATTATTCATAAGGCAAAATGACAACTGGCATACCTACCTGGGCATAACGATCGTGAAGCACCAACAGGTCGTTGTCGCGCAGACGGATGCAACCCTCGCTGTCACGACCTGGCACACTGGCTTCATTGTTCGTACTGCCATGGATGCCCACACCAGTAAACCCTGGAGTTTCCAAGCGCATGAACCATGCACCATAAGCTTTCAAGCTACCACGCCCGTCACCAAAGTCATGCTCCCAGCTGCTGGCATCCTGTATCTGCGAGATATGGAAGGGCTGATCCATCGTTGACTCCGGAGTACACATATCACCGCTGCGTGTCTTCGCCTCTTTGTTCTTTGCATAGCAAATGGGGAAATGGGCAACAAGTGAGGTATCCTTACCTGATTTCTCGTACACATACAAACGGTATTCCCTCTTTGAAATGACGATAAAGCAACTGTCGCGTGACACACTGTCCTTATACACTTTCATGGTGTCTGGCCTGTCTGCCACGTTGTAGGTCTTTGCACCTACCGTTACTTGTTTCATTGGAATCTCCTTCAGTCCCAAGGCAACAGAATCAACAGCCGTCTCTTCGACTGGTTCTTCTGGCTTGCTCGTGCTGCCACATCCTATCATCAAGCATGCGACCAGCACCATTGTCATTAGTTTCTTCATATCTTCTTATTAGTAAGTTTATTCTTAAACATCGGAGTATTGTACGAGTCGAGTAGCCTCTTACCGTCATGCGAGAAGGCAGCACAGTAGCGACCGTCAGGATGCCAATAGGCATACACCATAGAACCTCCCAATGTGTCATTTCGTGCATGAGGACAAACGAAAGCCATATAGCAATATACCACCACAGCAAGAAGTATGCATATTGCCAAGCGCCAATGGGTTCGTAAATAGTTGATCATTCTCATTTCTGGGTACAAATATAATAATATATTTGCTCATCACAAACTTTTTACAAATCATTTAATAGTATTTAGGACATACCACCGTTCGACAATAAAAACAAAAACTTTGTTATTTGTTTTGTATTGTCCTCACTTATTCGTATCTTTGCCAACAAATATTATTAACTTAACTGAGAAACATGAAAAGAATGATGATGGCAGTAGCATCCATGCTACTGGTTTTTTGCGCTTACGCACAACCGCGTGCTATTCCACGTGATGCGGAACTGGAGAAAAAAGTAGAGTCAACACTCGCTAAAATGACATTAGACGAGAAAATTGGCCAGATGCTCGAACTGAACCTGGACATTATGGGCAGTTACGATGCCAACCGCCAATGGCAACTCAACGAGACAATGCTCGACACTATCATTAGCAAATGGAAAGTAGGTTCCATCCTGAATGCCCCAGGCACACGTGCCGCCACTGTTGAACAATGGCAGAAATGGATTCAGCTGATACAGAAGAAATCCATGAAATACATCGGTATTCCCGACATCTATGGACTGGACCACAACCATGGAGTAACCTACACACAGGGAGGCACACTCTTCCCACAACCCATCAATCTTGCCGCTTCCTTCAACACCGAACTGGCACGCACTGGAGCAGAGATAACAGCCTACGAGAGTAGAGCAGCTAACTGCCCATGGGTTTATAACCCCGTCATCGACCTGGGACGCGACCCTCGTTGGCCACGTATCTGGGAGAGCTTTGGCGAGGATGCCATTGTCAATGCACGTATGGTGGAGGCTGAGATCAAAGGGTATCAGGGTGATGACCCCAACCATATTGACCAGTACCACGTTGGAACCAGCGTGAAGCACTATTTTGCCTACGGTGCTCCCTGGACAGGTAAGGACCGTACACCGGCATACCTCTCTCCACAAATGATACGCGAGAAGTATTTTGAGCCTTTCAAATGTGCTGCACAGGCAGGAGCCCTGACAATGATGGTCAACTCTGCCTCTATCAATGGCGTTCCTGTACATGCCAGCTACGAGTACCTCACACAGTGGCTGAAGATTGACTTGGGATGGGATGGCATGCTGGTAACCGACTGGGCCGACATCAACAACCTCTTCATGCGCGAACATGTAGCTAAAGACAAGAAGGATGCCATCCGCATTGCCATCAATGCTGGTATCGACATGTCGATGGATCCTTACAGCGTCGATTTCTGCATACTGCTGAAAGAACTGGTCGAGGAAGGTAAGGTTTCTATGGAACGTATCGACGATGCCGTTCGCCGCATCCTCCGCGTGAAGTACCGTTTAGGACTGTTCGACAAGCCAAACACAGGTGGTCGTGGCTTCGAGAAGTTCGGTTCTGACGAGTTTGCCCAGAAAGCCCTTCGTGCTGCTGAGGAGTCAGAAGTACTGTTGAAGAACGAGGGTAACCTACTGCCATTGGCTAAGGGAAAGAAGATTCTGCTTACTGGTCCTAATGCCAACCAGATGCGCTGTCTGCATGGAGGATGGAGCTACACCTGGCAGGGTTCTAATGCTGAAGACCTGGCTGCAAAATACAATACCATCTACGAAGCCATGTGCCAGAAGTACGGTCAGGAGAATATCATTCTGGAACAGGGCGTGACTTATAATGAGCATGGACAGTACTTCGAGGAGAACGCACCACAGATAGACAAAGCGGTTGCTGCAGCTGCCGGAGCAGACATCATCGTGGCATGCATCGGTGAGAACAGCTATACCGAGACACCTGGCAACCTTAACGACCTCTGGCTGTCGGAGAACCAGCGTAACCTGGTAAAGGAACTGGCAAAGACCGGCAAACCCATCATCCTCATACTGAACGAAGGCCGACCACGCCTCATTGCCGACATCGAGCCATTGGCAAAGGCTGTCGTCAATATTCTCATCCCTGGCAACTATGGTGCCGACGCACTGGTGAACCTGCTCAGCGGCGATGCAAACTTCTCTGCTAAGATGCCTTACACCTATCCTCGTGAAATCAATTCACTGAACACCTATGACTATAAGGTCAGCGAGGAGGTAGGCACCATGGCTGGTGCTTACAACTACGATGCTAAGGTATCGCTGCAATGGCCCTTCGGCTACGGACTGAGCTATACCACCTTCGAGTATTCAAACCTGAAGGTTGATAAGACAAACTTCACTGCTGACGACATGCTGACCGTTACCGTAGATGTGAAGAACACTGGTAACCGCGTAGGCAAGGAGGCTGTCCTGCTCTATTCCAGCGACCTCGTAGCATCTGTCGTACCAGACAATCGCCGTCTGCGTGACTTCACTAAAGTAGAGCTGCAGCCTGGCGAGGTAAAGACGGTCACCTTCAAACTACCAGCTAAGAGTCTTGCCTTCGTAGGTGCCGACTGCCGTTGGACACTCGAGGAGGGCGACTTCGTCCTGAAGATTGGTCAGCAGAAACAGACTATCACATGCACCAAAACTAAAGTATGGAACGAACCAAATATCTGATAAGCAATGAAAAGAATATGTATGATGCTGCTAAGCATGTTGCCCATGCTTGCTATGGCACAAACTACTAACGAGGCAACACTCAACATCACCGTAGCTAATGGCGGTGAACTGGAACAACAAATCAAGGAAGAGGACCGGTTGAAAATCAACTCATTGACCATCAGCGGCCCACTCAATGGTAAGGACTTTAAGCTGTTACAGGATATTGTCAACCGCTCAAAGGCTAACGAGAAAAAAGGTGAGCGTCTGGTAGAGGTGCTCGACCTCTCTGGCGTTACTATCTTGGAAGGTAAGGAAGGCATGAAGCTGAAGGCTAACACGCTGCCCGACAACTGCTTCGCTGGTGCTAAGGGACTGGTAAGCATCACACTGCCATCATCCGTCGTAAACATCAGTAAGAACTGCTTTGATGGCTGTACCAAGCTGGCTGTCGTCAACTATCCAGCCACTGTAACAACTATCGAGAGTGGTGCTTTCAAGGGATGCGAGAGCCTGAAGACTATCGTACTGCCTCAGAACATCAAGGAGATACCCAGCAACACGTTCTTCGACTGTAAGCATCTCGAGCAGATAGACCTGCCTGCCAGTGTCACCGAGATTGGAAACAGTGCCTTCGAGAACTGCGAGGAACTGGAAGCCATTGCCCTGAACAATATAAAGAAGATTGGCAATAGCGCCTTCGAAGATTGTAAGAAACTCAAGGAAGTGTCGCTTGCCGACCTCTCGCAGTTAGGAACTGATGCTTTCAAGGACTGTACATCACTGACCACCGTCAGTTTGAACGGTGGTTTGACCAGCATCGGCAGCAATGCCTTCGACGGATGCAGCCAGCTTTCCGACATCAACATTCCTTCATCAGTCAATCAGATAGGCACCAAGGCCTTCCGTGGCTGTAAGAACCTGAAGAGTATCGTACTGCCAGAGTCCTTAGAGAAGATTGGCTCACATGCCTTCGAAGAGTGCAGTTCCCTGCGCCAGATGCTTATCCCATCCAGCGTACGCTCCATTGGTAGCAGTGCCTTCGAGGAGTGTTCCAGCATTGATACCGTGGCCATCGACTGCATGATTAAAGCTATTGAGTCTGACCTGTTCCGTGGATGCAGCAGTCTGAAGACCATCAACCTGCCACTGACCGTCACTAAGATTGGTGACAAAGCTTTCGAGAGATGCATATCACTCACCTCTATCAGCATGCCTTCAGCACTGAAGGAGATTGAAGACGAGGCTTTCATGGGATGTGCCATGCTGGGGTCTATCGACCTGCCTGTATCGCTCACCGACATAGGAAGTTCTGCTTTCGCCAAGTGTCCCTCACTGCGCGAAGTTTATGTCAAGTCACCTAACCCACCCTCTATCTCTGGCAATACCTTCAAGGGAGCATCGTGTACCTTCTGGATTCCCAACGGTAGCAAGAAGCTCTACAAAGCCGATAAGAAGTGGACAAAACTCTCCAACATAAAAGAGATGTAATTAACTAATATAACAACGACAATGAATCATCGTATTACAATTGCCGCTGCACTTTTAGCAGCCACCATTGGGTTACATGCCCAGAAACCCATCAAGGCCCCTGCAGGAGGCAAAGCCATCAGTAACGAACTCATAGGTATCTTCTTTGAAGATATCAGTAGCTCTGCCGATGGCGGTCTATATGCAGAACTGTTGCAAAACGGCAGCTTCGAATATAATGCTACCGAACGTGACGGATGGGGCGCAGGCACCTCCTGGCGCATGATACGCCCTGGCCATTCGTTAGGCTACCTTGAGGAGCGAAAGGACAACTCCATACACCCCAACAACCCAACCTACATGCGACTCTTCACTGAGCGTGTCAAAGAGTTCTATGACTACTCTGGATGGAAAGGCTTCGGACTACAGAACGACGGTTTCGGAGGCATCTCCGTCAAGGCAGGTGCAAAGTACGACTTCTCTGTCTTCCTGCGTAACATGGACAACGTAGCCAAGGACATACGCATAGCACTCGTCGAACCACAGGGATGGGGTAAAAACCCGAAACTGCTGGCAGAAGCCACCCTCCGTGCTACAGACAAGGCATGGAAGAAATACGAAGCAGTGCTCACACCAGACAGCACCTGTCAGAACGCTGTGCTGCAGCTGCTGGTACTCACTACCGGAACACTCGATGTTGACATGATGTCGCTCATGCCACAAGAGACTTTCAAAGGTCATGGCTTACGTGCAGACCTGGCACAGGCATTGGCAGACCTGCATCCCAAGTTCCTCCGCTTCCCTGGTGGATGTGTCGTCCATGGTGGTGGCGACGGTTTCTGGAACACCTATCGTTGGAAGACAACCGTAGGTCCAAAGGAACAGCGCCGTCAAATGAAGAACACCTGGGGTTACCACCAGTCCATGGGATTAGGCTATTATGAGTATTTCCAGTTCTGTGAAGACCTGAACATGGAGCCAGTACCCATTCTGCCTTGTGGTGTCAGCTGTCAGGGAGCCAATGGTGGTTGGGAGATGTGGCCCACACAGGCACAGGACGCTTGCCCCATGTCTGAGATGGATGAATGGGTACAAGATGCACTTGACCTTATAGAATGGGCCAATGGCGACGCCAACACCAAGTGGGGGCGCATACGTGCAGAGGCAGGACATCCCAAACCCTTTAACCTGAAATATCTTGGCATCGGCAACGAAGAGAAGATTTCACCAGAGTTTGCAGAACGCTTCAAGTATATATATAATAAGGTACGCGAGGCACACCCCGAAATCATTATCGTAGGTACGGCAGGACCAGGCTCTCATCCTGGCAATCCTGACTACGAGAGTGGTTGGAAACTGGCAGAAGAAGTGGCAATGCCTATCATCGACGAGCACTACTACGAGAAGCGTGACTACTTCCTGAACAGTCGCCAATACGACAACTATCCACGCACCCGTCCCACAAAGATCTATCTGGGTGAGTACGCTGCCAAGGATAAGAAGCTCATTGACGCACTGGCAGAGGGCCTTTACCTGCTACATGTAGAGCGCAACGCAGACATCGTCACCATGACATCCTATGCACCACTCTTTGCAAGAAAAGGCGCTACCAACTGGGATCCAGACCTCATCTACTTCGACAACGAGAGGGCTTACCTTACCTGTAGCTATTACGTGCAGCAATTCTTCGGACTGTCAAGCGGAAACTATTACTATGGCGACTGCGTTACCTTCGATGGCGATGCACCTGGTGTATGCCAGCCTGTTGAGAACGGCCGCTACGGTCAGTCAGTCATACTGAACACGCAGACACGTCAGCTCTTCGTGAAGATCTGTAATGCCGGTGATGTGCAGAAGACGGCAAAGATTGACCTCAGCCGTTTCAAGGGACTGAAGAAGATGGCAGTGAAGACCACGCTGAAGGGTCAGCCAAACGACGAGAACAACTACGACGCTCAGCCTATAGCGCCAGTAACTGAGAACGTCAAGGCTTCAAAGAAGATGACCATCGATGTAGCCCCCTACTCCTTCGTCATGCTGCAGTTCTCGCTGTAGAAATGCATTGGAACAGAAGAAGACAAAAAGGATGTGCAATCGCACATCCTTTTTGTCATCTATTCGTCTGATTCGATATCCTCAGCAGCCATTGGCATCCTGACATCATCCTCGTTGATCTGCGGATAAGACGTGCCTGTTGTTTCCGGTGCATCTCCAATTCGTGCAATTCGTGGCCTGCAGTGGTCCTGTAACCATATATGGTTCAACGTAAAAGCTATCGACTCCAATGTCTCCTCTCGTTTTGATGGTTTCAGCTCGCACTCCCATACCGTGATGCAGTGCCACCCCATCTCTGCCAGTTTCTTTTGTTCCTCCTTGTCCCGTTCCTTGTTCCTTCTAATCTTCGCGACCCAGAACTCCCGATTTGTCTTTGGAATCTTGCAACACTCAGAATTCTCAATTATCAATTGTCCATTGTCAATTTGTGCAGTTTCCAACTGCACATTGTGTCCATGCCAGAAGCATCCGTTCACAAAGATACACGTCCTATACTTCCTAAGCACCAAGTCCGGATGTCCTGGCAGCCGCTTATGGTTCAATCTATACCTGAATCCCCTTTTCCACAGCCCACGCCGCACAATCATCTCCGGCTTCGTATCCTTCGACCGAATAGCCGCCATGTTATTATGACGTTGCTGTGGGGTAAGACCATCCATATCCGATTATATTTCCAGTTCTGATTTGTCCTCATTTCGGGCATTACCTTTGCATCTCGTTATGAACGCATTTACTGCGGAGTTGGCAAGATCGCATGGATTGATGGGATGCGAGAATTCACTTTACTCATCTTCTTCATCGCAGTGTTCGCCGTCGGCTTCATCTTCTATCTTCTCGCTATGCGATAGCACGGGCTTCATCCCGTCCCATTTGAAAGTGTGTATGAAGTGGCCTCTTGGTCCGAATTCGGAGATCTTGAGTTCCTTGCCTTCCTCAGGCAAGTCATAGTAGTATTTCGTGTCTCCCGTCGTTCGGAAACCATCAATAATCTGTGGTTCAGGAGTAAGAGTGTGACGTTTTGTGTCGTAGTTGTAGAAACATACGAAATGAATGTTGGGCTCGTTGTCGGTCCCACCAAAGTATATGGCGAGCAAGCGGTTGCCATTGGAACGCTTCCAGTAACATGCTCTCATGAATTCGTGGCGTTCGGCATCGCCCCACCAGTCAACCTGTACAAAGCCGTTATTAGGTTTGTTGTGTACGACAATCTGTTCATTGTTGTACCTGTCTCTGCCCACCACTCCTTTCTTCATGGTCTTAACGGCTGCATTAAGCATCCATGTGGGCCATTTCTTATTGAAGCAGTCAAGCATAGTGACAAGTGAACCATTGGCTACGCCGCTCAGGGTCCTGTCTTCCCATTCGTTGGCTATTACTTTCAGGTCTGTTGAGCCGCTGAACATGTTTTGTCCTGCTACTGTCGTGCAGGCAATGAGTGCAATGATTGCCAGTAAAAGAAACTTCTTCATAATCATTTTGTTTGATCTGCGCTGCAAAGATACTAAAAAAAGTCTCAAAAATACGCCATTCAGCAAAATTCCCTCTAAAATTATTCATTCTGCACCTCGTGCAGACCGCGTCTTTGCCAGAAACAGCCATTCACAAAGATATACGTCCTGTACTCCGCATCACAATATCAGATTTGCCGGCAGGCGTGGATGGTTGAGCCGATAGCGGTAGCCATGCCCCCACAGCCAATAACGCACCACCATCTCAGGCTTCGTGTCCTTCGACTTGATCGCCGCAATGTTGGCATGCCTTTGCTGTAGGGAGAGTTTATCCATATATTCTTTGCGTCAGAGCATCTAATATAGTTCACATGGTGCTGTCCAACTCGTCGATATACTCCAGGCAGAAGTCTTCCAGACCTATGTAGTAGATGCCGTTTTCGTCAAACCACGGCACAATATGGTCACGCAATACGACAATCTTGCGGTATGAGTCGCCCGTACGTCGCAACGAATTGGTTTCCTGCAGCCTCTTCTCCTCGTCAGGGATGGCAAAGGCAGATTGTATGTAGCAACGACGCCCGGCACGATTCACCACAAAATCCACTTCCAGTTTCGAGCGTTTGCTCTTGCCTTGCTCGTCCTTATAATTGTATTCAACCACGCCAACATCCACATTAAAACCTCTGGCACTCAATTCGTTGAAGATGACGTTCTCCATCAGGTGCGTTTCCTCCTGTTGGCGGAAGTTGAGTTGGGCATTGCGCAGCCCCACGTCCGTCAAATAGTATTTCTGAGGCGTGTTGATATATTTCTTGCCCTTGATGTCGTACTGTTCTACCCTGCGCAGCAAATAAGCCTCGGCAAAATAGCCCAAGTAGATGCTGATGGTCGAGTCGTCTATCTTCGTCTTCTTGACAGAGGCGAAGGTGTTCTCCAGCTTCTTCGGGTTGGTGAGCGACCCAATGCTGCTGGCCACGATGTTCAGCAAGTCATCCAACACCGTTATGTCCTTCTGGATATGGTTCCGTTCAATCACATCCGTCAGGTAGGTCTTCCTGATCAGGTCCTGCAGATATTGGCTCTTCTCTTTGTCGCCCTTCAATGCCATCACCCTTGGCAGCCCTCCGTACGTCACATACTCCTGCCATGCACGATGTTTATCTCCTTGGTAGGCCGCATAAAACTCCTTGTACGTCAACGGGTTCACGTGAATCTCGTCACCCCTGTCCTTGAATTCTGTCATCACGTCTGTCGAAAGCATCTTCGAGTTGCTGCCAGTAACGTAGATGTCCACATTCTTCAAGTCCAAGAGTCCCAGGAGGATATCGACAAACCCTATGGTTGCATTCTTATCATCCAACCAGGGATTGGGAATACTGCTCACCTCCTGAATTTCATCAAGCAACACATAATAATGACTATTACTATCGGTAATCAACCCCCGCAAATGCTTGTCCAGTTCCAGCGGATTTCTGTATCTGGCATTCATTGCCACATCCAGTTTCAGCATGATCAGCTGTTCGTCGGCCACTCCCATTGCTTTAAGGTAGTCGCCGTAGATATCGAACAGCAGTACCGATTTACCACATCTGCGAATACCGGTAACCACCTTCACCCGTCCATTGTCGCGCTTCTCAATGAGTTGCCTGAGATAATAGTTCCTGTCAATCCTATCCATTTGTTTGAATATTTTGCGTATTTACGCATTTTTTTCGGATACAAAGATAAACAAAATAAACGAATCGCCAATATTTTTCCATTTATTTTTGTGTATCAACACGTCTTTTTCATCTCAGAGCCTGCTCTCAGGCTCCTTACTGCCTGCCTACTGCCTCCTTCTACCCATACTCCTACCATACTCATGAGTAAGCCTGGAAGCAGCCTGGAGTATGGCTACTGCCTAGTGAAACAGGAATCTGGTACGTATTTCAATCTGTAGAAATATCCCACATACTGCACGCTCACCTTCTTATTGACATCCTGCAGAACATAGATGTCCTTAAAGACCTTTTCAACAAGTCGGCTTTCATACTGGTGTTCTTCAAACAGAATATACATTTTGTAAACAAGCTAAAGTTGGGTCAAAATTATACCTAAAACATACCTAAAATTCACCTAAAATATACCTAAATTATCTATTTGCAGATTTCCATTTTCGCCCACTCGTATAAATAACGCCCTTGGCCTTAAGGCCACTTAATAAAAAAGTTAGTGTTTTCTTCTTAGCCTCAACCGTTTTATCTGAAGACATCGTCACTTCCATATACTCATATATCTCATTCAGCATAATACCAGTGTCACCAGCATCCTCTATCACCTGCTGCAGCATATTCAGCATTTTGTTTTTATCCAATCCTCTTTTCTTTGTGTATGCAGGCACTTGCCGAGTTTTCTCTGCAACCGCTTGTGATATGATGTAGTTTGGTTTATGCCACTCGATAAGTTTCTTACTCTTGAGGATTTTCAATGCGTCATCTGTGACTGCCAGTTTCTTTTGTTCCTCCTTGTCCCGTTCCTTGTTCCTTCTAATCTTCGCGACCCAGAACTCCCGATTTGTCTTTGGAATCTTGCAGCACTCAGAATTCTCAATTATCAATTGTCCATTGTCAATTTGTGCAGTTTCCAACTGCACATGGTGTCCATGCCAGAAGCATCCGTTCACAAAGATACACGTCCTATACTTCCTAAGCACCAAGTCCGGATGTCCTGGCAGCCGCTTATGGTTCAACCTATACCGGAATTCCCTTTTCCACAGCCCACGCCGCACAATCATCTCCGGCTTCGTGTCCTTCGACCGAATAGCCGCCATGTTATTATGACGTTGTTGCGGGGTAAGACCATCCATATCCGATTATTTTTCCAGTTTTGCTTTGTCCTCATTTCGGGCATTACCTTTGCATCTCGTTATGAACGCAATTACTGCGGAGTTGGCAAGATCGCATGGATTGATGGGATGCGAGAATTCACTTTACTCATCTTCTTCATCGCAGTGTTCGCCGTCGGCTTCATCTTCTATCTTCTCGCTATGCGATAGCACGGGCTT
>Ga0247610_10001403_pt1 | contig 30067 bp, 20 predicted proteins | sample 174DNAGHGhighgp2_FD_193483 | JGI IMG/M metagenome (GOLD analysis project Ga0247610, IMG submission 193483) | Sheep rumen microbial communities from Palmerston North, Manawatu-Wanganui, New Zealand - 1742 DNA GHGhigh gp2 | ecosystem: Host-associated > Mammals > Digestive system > Stomach > Rumen...
TCGTCGTAGACTACGACGTTGATAGGCTGCAGGTGTACAATGGTGACATAAAGCCGAGCAGTACTAATTGCCCGAAATCTTTTTCTTGAAAAGGTTTTCGTAATCTCTTCTAATTCAATACGTCAACACTACAGAGTTGGAGGTTGATATAGTTTGAGATTGTTTGAGATTGTTTGGCATAGCTGAACATTCAAACCAAGCGGCTAGCCGCTCAAACCATCAAACAAAGGGCTTGCCCTTCAAACCTTCAAACTCTAAACTTATAATTAAGGTGGTTATAGCGCTGAGGTCCCACCCCTTCCCATTCCGAACAGGGTCGTTAAGCTCAGCAACGCCGATGGTACTGCATATTGTGGGAGAGTAGGTAGCCGCCACTTTTAGAGCCCTTCATCAATTCGATGAGGGGCTCTTTTAGTGTGCGTGCACCTACGCCCTATTCGGTGCAACTGCTATATGATACTGGTTGGTAATTGCCAACTCGGTATGCATAAATGTGGCAAATAGGTGAATATATTGACTAAAATAGAAAGATTTATTTGCATATATCGGGAAAAAATAGTATCTTTGTGGCAGAAATTGTATAACATGATATGCAAAAAGCGATACGATTTGTATTTACGACTATACAATATAGCGCAATTTGTGAATAATATACTATACAAAATAGGATAGATATGCAACGGTTATTTCAACTTCAAGAGCAGTTGCTGAACATGACGCCCATGAAGATTGTTCGGCAATGCGCATTGAAAATCAATTGGGAACAACAGCTGATAGCCATCCGTGGTGCGCGCGGTGTGGGTAAGTCAACCATCCTTAGGCAGTTTATCCGGAGTCATTATGCAAAAAATGACCAAACGGTGTTGTACTGCTCGTTAGATGCCAACTATTTTGTTGATCACTCCATTTTGGACTTGGTTGAGCAATTTTATCGGATGGGAGGCAAGCACCTGTTCCTGGACGAGATTCACAAGTATCAGAATTGGGGTAGGGAGATTAAAGAGATTTATGATTATTACCCTGATCTGAAGGTGGTGATAAGCGGCAGTTCGTTGCTTGGTCTGACGCAGGGCGAGGCGGACTTATCACGGCGGTGTATGAACTACGACATCCCCGGGTTGAGTTTTCGGGAGTATTTACTGTTTTATGAAGGGCTTGAGTTGCCGACTTGTACATTGGCCGACTTCCAGGATCTGCATGCCTTCATTGGACAAGTATATGAGAAGTGCAAGCCGATGGCATATTTCGACAAGTATCTCAGATATGGCTACTATCCTTTTTATAAGAAGAACCCGGTCGAGTACTATGCGCTTATCAATAATGTGGTACGATATGTGATAGAGGAAGAGTTGCCTCGAATATGTAAGGTTAATCTTGAGAACACGCGTAAGATTCGTGCACTGATGAATATATTAGCAGCTAGTGAGCCGTACGAGGTGGATATCTCGAAGATGTCGGTGCAGAGTGCGCTGCAGCGGCCAACGGTTATGTCGTATCTCAAATTCCTGAACGATGCCAAACTGCTGAATCTGCTCTATAGCGATTTGCTGAATGTGAAGAAGATGCAAAAGCCGGATAAGATATACATTGAGAATACCAATATGCTCTATGCTCTTGCCACGCATCCGATAAAAGAAGGTACACTGCGTGAGACGTTTGCAGTGAACCAACTTGGGGTGGGGCATGAAGTCGAATACGGCAAGAAGAAAGGCGACTTCAAGGTAGATGGTACATATACGTTTGAAGTTGGTGGTCCGAGCAAGGACTTCAAGCAGATAGCCGGCGTGCCGAACTCCTATGTGCTTGCGGATGATATTGATTTCCCGCTCGGCAACAAGCTACCGTTGTGGATCGTCGGTTTCTTGTATTAGCCGCCATTGGCCGCCATTTTCGGAGCCTCTGAGATTCGTCTCAGGGGCTCTTTGTTTTGTGGCGTGCTACCAACGTCCAATGATTTATTCGGGGATTTGACCTTTACTTTCTTTGTTCTTTTTGTCCTTGCGGAGCGTGTGGATTGCAAAAATAACGAATCCTAACAGGAACAGCCCGATCACGAGTCCCATTATCTTCGTTTCTCCGGTGAACATGGTCCATAACCATACATAGTTGAGTGCGAAAAGCACAACGCCGAAGAATAGCAACATGCCTACAGTGCGCCATACAGCGGCGGCGTTGGCAGGTTTCAACTCACCTTTGATTACGCGCACGAGGATAACGAAGGTTGGGAAAAGAGCTGCCATGAGCGATAGCATGAATGCCAACCAGCGGTTAGTAGTACGTTGTGCATTGGCTACCGCGGCGCGCTGTTCATATTCTTTGGCTTGTTTTTGTACTTTCTGAAATTGCTCATTCTTATCGGCTCCATACGCCTTGAGCAGTTCTTGGGTATAGGCATCCTCATCGTATACTTCTGTTGTTGCTTCAGCCTCCCCGAGGATGCTGTCAAAAATCGGATCAAGCGCTTCCGCGCGCGCACCGAAGGCAACGAATGCCAGGATCATTGAAAAGAAGATTAATCGTTTCATGGTTGTGTTGTATTGTTGTGTATGTTACATCATCATCAGCAGCAGCAAGATCGGTATGGGGAGCATGCCGTCGAAGGAATAGAGGATGTCGGTGCTGTAGGTTGATTTGCCGCGGTAGATGTGACCTTTGCTGACGGTAAAAAGAATATCGCTGCTGTACGTGGAGCGACTGCGATAGATGTACGTCCCCTCGAAAGTGTAAAGGATATCGCTGCTATAGGTTGAACGGCCGCGGTAGATATGCTCGCCATCCCAGGTATAGAGTATATCGCTACTGTACGTACTGCGACCGTTGTAAATATATTTTCCGTCCCAGGTATAAAGGATGTCGCTGCTATAGGTTGAACGACCTTTATAGATGGATTTCCCGTCGAACGTATACAACACATCGCTGCTATACGACGAGTTGCCTTTGTAGAATTGCACTTGTGCCATAGCTGTCACGCTTAAGAAGGTTAGTATTATGAGTGTTAGCCGTTTCATAAGGCGTATTTGGCTTTAGTTTTCATCTGTTTGATCCTTTGTTGGGTTGTTCCTTTTTTTGTTGAATTATTTGCTGCTTGAGTGTGAAAAAGGAGCAAGCCAATATTCTACTGATTAGGTAATATTGTTATTTAAGGTATTTGGGGCTATATGTGATTTTGATGTATTGCAGCATGGCTTCTTGTTCGCTGCCTTCGAGCAAGTCGCATAGACGATTGAGTCCCTCGAATGTCAGTTGGTACGCCTGAATCGGTTTGTTGGGTACAGCCTCAAATGCCATTTCCACCAATCCGAGTTTCATAGCGGGGTGCAAGTAGTTATCGAGGAAGTTCCTTCGCCCTTTTTGTTTCAGTCCCAGTTCGGCTATTATCTGATTGCGCGGCAACCTGAATTTGCCTATTACTTTTAGCAGATTGTTGATTCGTTTGTCTGCCCGTTGCTCGGCACTCAGCACAACACGTTCGGATTTGGCAGATGATTGGCGGGGTTTGTTATGCGCGCCATCATAAGTTGTTTGTTCTGCAGATGGGTAGTCATCGTCTATTGCTTCGAGATAGAAACTGAATGGTCGAAAGCCGTCGTTGCAACTGATCATGGCGCTCATGGGATTTTGCATCCAGCCGTCGTAGAAGTTGCCTTTGCCGTTGGCGAGTGATTCAACAAACTCGCGCATGCTTCTCCATGCAGCCGGGCATAATCCTTCCGGACATTGTCCGTTGATGCTTATCCATTGCTGTCCTTCCCGGATATCGCACGCATGCATGATGGGGTTCTCGTACTGAGCCATCAAGTCATTATGCACCACTTGCCGTACAGCCATTATTTGCACTTTCTGTTTCATCAATTTTTCCGTTTTGCAGTTATTATCCATTAATCCATTATAGGGTTGTTCCTTTTTTTTGTTGGATTGCTTGCTGCTTGAGTGTAAAAAAAGGAACAAGCCCGTGTTTTGCTGTGATGGATTGATATTGGTTTATATGTTAGCTTGTTCCTTTTTGTGAGTTGTTCTCTTTATGTTGTGTGTGGAAAAAAGGAACAAGCCTGTAATTTTTTGCTAAATTATGTTGTTATGTGGGCAGGGCATATTATTCCGTTATTAGTTCTGCTTTTAGGCGAAAAGCATTTTCATCAATATTCATTTGGAATAGCTTGATGTCGGGATTGAGTTGAGTGCGGGCAAAGTGGATGATTTTGTCTCTTTCGCTTGAATCAGTCTTTACGCCGAAATAAATAGATTCAAAACACTCTCCGGATAATTTCATATAATGATGAATCTTCTTCCAATCCCATACTTTGTTTTTATCTTTCTTCGCATCTTCTGCTTGGGCAGGTGTAAATGCTGCCAACTGAGGATTAGGTTTTTCTATTATCAGCCTCACCTCTTGTTCATATTCCCAGTCCTTAGCTTTTGTGCTTAATTGGTAGTGCCATGCATCAACATGTGAGTGATACTTGTTAGGTCTGATTAAAATATCTTGGTATTGCACTTCAAAAACAAGTGGGCTGATATAAATCACACTTACTCCCATTCCTGGTACATTTGTCATGATTTTGTCCAAGTCCATTCCTATACAAACACCGCTGTGATTCCAACAATAATGACTCCACATTAGTAGAGAATCATTCACTTTGGAAAGACTGCATAGCCATGTATCATTTTGCAAGTTGAGTGCATCGTTTTCTTCTTTCTCTTGCCACCATTCTTCTGGAATACCACCTCGCTCGGATTCTGGAATATCCGAATAGTCCACCAGATTTGGATGACAATCAAAGGGATCATTAAGTTGGGAAGCATTGGTGAATTGGAGTGTTTGGTTTCCTATCATCATCTTCCCGCCTTTGATATCCAGATATTTATAGAGAATCCTATTCTGCATTGACTATATTGTACTCTTGGTCTGCCCATTGATTGCACTGCTCCATAACCACTTCGAGGGCTTGTTCCTGACCTTCGGGCGGGTAGTTGTATTTCTTAAGCAATCGTTTAACCATAACGCGCATCTTGGCGCGTTCAGTCTCACGACGACTCCAGTCGATAGTGCGGTTTCGCCTAAGTTCCTCGGTCAGTTCTTTGGTGAGTGCCACGAATTGGTCATCAGTATATGCTTTACGCACCATCTCCGGTTGCGTCAGTGCATCGTAGAACGATTTCTCCTCTTTTGTCAACCCGAGGTCATTGCCTTGCTCTTCTTCGTGCTTGATTTGCTTGGCGAGTTTGAGCAGTTCGTTAATAACCTCTTCGTTGCTAAGCATGCCCTTGAGGTACATTGACAGGGCTTGTGAGAGCATATCGGAGAACTTGGCACTCTGCACTACGTTCGTATGTTTATATCCGCTTATGACACCTTGCAATAGTTTTTTCAGTATCTCTACGGCAAGGTTCTTCTCTTTCATGCGCCGTATCTCCTCCATGAATGCCTCATCGAAGAGCGAAAACTCACGTTTGTCGTCATCAAATAGCACAACAACACCTTCCGACTGCACTGATTGTGCCAACAGGTTACGTATGCGTTCATTGATTTCTCTTGCCTTGACGTTTCCGCTGGTGCGTGTTTCTATGCGCAAGAGAGTTATGCGCACAGCATCGTAGAATGCTACCATCTGTATCTCATCCTCTGTCAGTAGCGAACGGCAAAGTGTTACCGCATTATGCATCAGTGCCGCTTCTTTGACGAAAGCCTTCCGTGCTTCCTCTTTGCCAACCGCACACAAATGGTTCACTCCGCCACGTATCAGTTCTGCTTTAACGGCATCGTTGGCTTGTGGGAAGGCGGAGTAGTTGAAGCCGTGCATCAAGTCGGAACATATCTCCGCTTTCTCGCGGAAAGTCTTGAGAGCCGTCTTGGCTATATCGGGGTCACCAAACTGCTGTTGGTCGCGTTTGGAGTACTCTTTCATGGCACGTTTGAGTGCTTGCGCTATGCCGATATAATCGACGATGAGTCCGCCTTGCTTCTCGGGGAACACACGGTTGACGCGAGCAATAGCCTGCATCAGATTATGTCCCGCCATGGGCTTATAGACATACATGGTGCTCAACGATGGCACATCGAATCCCGTGAGCCACATATCCACTACAATGGCAATCTTTAGTTCCGACTGCTCGTCTTTGAACTCTTTCGCCAACTGCTTACGGTATGCGTCATTGCCTACCACCGGTCGCCACTCCTCCGGATCTTGGTTGCTTGAGGTCATTACCACCTTGACTTTGTTTTGCCAATCCGGGCGCAGTTCAAGGATGCGCGAATAGATCTTCATAGCAATCTTGCGGTTGAAGGCGACTATCATGACTTTTCCCGTTAGTTCCTGTTGACGATAGGCAGTGTAGTGATAGAGTATATCATCCGCAAGGGAGTTGATGGTCTCGGGAGCACCAAGCACTTCTTCCAAACGGCTGAGGTCATGTTTGGTTTTCTCCAGTTGGGCATCTGTCACTCCTACTGCATCGAGGTTAGTGAACTCTGCATCCAATTCATCCAGTACATGCTGGTTCAGTTTCAAGCGCATGGCACGACTCTCGTAGTAAACCGGCAATGTAGCATGATCGCATACGGATTGTGTCATGTCGTAGATGTCGATGTAATTACCAAACACCTCTTGTGTGTCGCGGTCACGGTCAGATACCGGCGTGCCGGTGAAACCGATGAATGAGGCGTTAGGCAGTGCTTCGCGCATCAAACGCGCGTAACCTTTCTTCGTGCGCAGGGTCTTGATATCGAATGTCGTATCGCCATATTGCGAGCGGTGCGCCTCATCGGTCATGACGATAATATTCTTGCGGTCAGAGAGGAAACGAGTATCTTCCTCGAACTTTTGAATCGTGGTGAAGAAGATACCTCCGGCTTTGCGGTCGCGTAGCATTTCAGATAGTTCCATTTTGGAACCAGCTTGTTGTGGCATCTGCCGCAAGAAATCTGCACAGCGTGAGAACTGCCCGAAGAGTTGGTCATCAAGGTCGTTGCGGTCGGTCACTACTACAATAGTCGATTCGGAGAAGTGGCGCCCCAGCAGTCGGGCAAGAAAGACCATTGACAACGATTTGCCGGAGCCTTGTGTGTGCCAGAATACACCAATCTTGCCATCGCCGTTCACTGCCTCGTATGTGCCTTTCAGTGCTTTGTTCACAGCGAAATATTGATGATAACCGGCAAGAATCTTTGCCGGTTGACCTTCGCGGTGATCAAAGCAAATGAAGTTACGCACTATGTCCAACAGCCGCTCTTTAGGGAATATGCCGTGGAAGAATGTCGGATAATTGACATGCTCCTTGTCTTCATACTCGCCATCTGTACTCTTCCACTCCATGTATCGTTCTTCGTTGGCGGTGATTGTTCCGGCAAAGGTCAGACTCATGTCGGATATGACATTGAAGGCATTGTAGGTGAAGAGGTCAGGCGCTTTGAGTTGGTAGTTGCGTATCTGTAGGTACGCATCATGTACGGTCACGCCTTCCTCGGACGGTGATTTGAGTTCGATAACTACCAAAGGCAGACCGTTGATGAAGACAACCATGTCACAGCGGATGGCATCATGTCCTTCCACACGCCATTGGTTAGCTATATGGAAAGTGTTATTGCCGGGATTAGCGTAGTCGATGAGTTGCACTATTTCCGTGCGTTCTTCCTCGTTGACTACGTACGGCAGTTCAAGACCGTCTTGCAAATCGTGCATAAATGCTTCATTCGATTGAATGAGTGTGCTGTCGGTTGCATGGAGAATACGCCGGAGCGCTTCATCGAGTGCTTCGGCAGGCAACGACGGGTTGATACGACGGATAGCCTCTTTGAGTGCAGGCACGAAACACGGTTGCCGGTAGTCACGCTCGATGTCAGGACCGTAAATATACTCGTATCCTAACTCGTCACGAAAGAGTGCAATGAGCGCTTGTTCGTAACTATCCTCGGTGTATTTAGCTTTACTCATAAGGCAATCTCTCCTTTCATTAGTTTGGGTAACAATGTATCGCGGAGGGTTGCAAGGCGGGAGGATTCGCGTTGGTTATTAAGTATTTCCATAAATACTCCCCCTACTATCTGTTGGAAACTATTAAGCACATCTTCTGAAGGAATTGTAACAGAAAGATTTTTGACGATATCTGTTTTAAGGTTTGTGAACACACTCCCGTTTCCTTGCGACAACAAATATGATCTTTCTCTTTGGAACAAAAGATACAAGTACTCATTAGAAAAATAGGATTGCGGGAAATATAACCAACCATCGTGAATACATGTATCCAAATCAACAAACTTGGGAAGTCCTGGCGTTGCGCTATTGGACAAAACCAAACTACCTTGCTTGATGAATACCGTTTTACTCAGCCCTTCCTCTTTAATATGTTCAACAATATGAGAAATAAATGGCGAAGCTTCAGCAGTAGCGTCAGATATTTTCAACCATCTATAACCTTTGTCTGACAAATAGTCTTGAATTGGACGTGGCGAACCTCCTCTTTTAACGGTAACAATATCTCCCAATGTCCCTTCTCTCCAATCCTCGGGCATAGTGCCACCGAAAGGTTCGAAGTCCACGAACCAAGATTTGAAAAGGGCTTGTGCTTGTGCTTCCAAATTGCGGTTGATGCGATTATTATTCTCAATCTTATCATCCAAAGAAGAAAGGATAGCAGCTATACGGCGTTGAGTTTCAAGGGGAGGAAGGGGTATAGATATGCTTTGAACATTTTTAAGCGGTAACTTCGCTTGAACAGCCCCCACAGTTCCTAAATTGATTTCCTGTTGACCCAATAAAGAAACAAGATAATAATATAAATAATCTCTATCTATTCCATGTAGATTATTTATCTTAACACAATTCTCAGTTTGGTTGGCATAGTTTAAGGTCTCACCGACAACTCCTACTAATCCAATCGTCCCTACAATGGAGAGTAGAATATCATTCGTATTTACAATATACCTCTTAATACTCTGCTGCGTTACATCATCTACATACTCATAGTCCTGAGTTAATTCTAAATATTTAGAAGCCCCTATATCCCTAATACGAATATATGGATGCTTATTAGGTTGGGATATTAACGAGACCCCTTTAGGTAGTCTCTTACCACCTTTTACATCAGCTACTTCTCCTAATTTAACTGTTTTCCACTCCATACTTAACCGATTTTGTAGCCGATAGATGCTAATTGTTTACGGATTTCTGCTTCGAGGGCATGACCTTTGTCGAAGAGTTCGGAGAGTTCACCCGTGAGGCGGGTCATCTTCTCAGCAAAGGGTTCGCCATCGTCCTCTTGCTCGGCAATGCCTACATAGCGTCCGGGCGTGAGGATATAATCCTGTTTGGCTACCTCATCGAGCGTAGCGACTGCACAGAAGCCTTTCTCATCTTGGAGCGTACCGGCTTCGAACTGACGGAAGGTGTCGGCGATACGGAGGATGTCCTCCTCGGATAGTTCACGCAGTTTGCGCGTGACCATCGTACCCATATTGCGTGCATCGACAAAGAGCACTTTGCCCTTCTGCTTCTTATCGCGGTTCAAGAACCACAGGCTGACAGGTATGCCGGTAGAATAGAAAAGTTGGTTTGGCAGTGCCACAATACCTTCCACTAAATCGGCTTTGACGATATTGGCGCGGATATCCCCTTCACCGCCTGTCTGTGAACTGAGTGCGCCATTAGCGAGAACGAGACCAATCTTGCCGTTTGGCGAGAGGTGATGGATCATGTGCTGAATCCACGCGAAGTTAGCATTGCCTGCGGGCGGGATACCAAATTTCCAACGGACATCTTCGAGCAAGGACGCTTGTCCCCAATCGCTCAAATTGAACGGCGGGTTAGCCATGATATAGTCAGCTTTGAGCGTCGGGTGTTGGTCGTCGAAGAACGTATCTGCGTAACTCTTGCCAAGGTCGGCTTCGAGACCTCGGATAGCGATATTCATGTGCGCCATCTTCCATGTGGATGGATTGGCTTCCTGACCGTAGATGGAGATGTTACGGACCTCTTTCTGATGGCTACGGATAAACTTGGCAGATTGCACGAACATACCGCCCGAACCGCAACACGGGTCATAGATACGACCGCTGTATGGTTGTAGCACTTCAACTATCGTGCGTACGATACACGAAGGCGTATAGAACTCGCCCGCATTCTTTCCTTCCATCGAAGCGAACTTCTGCAAGCAGTACTCATACGTGCGACCGAGCAAGTCTTTCTCGTCACCTGCTCCGTGCATCTGGATATTGGTAAACAAATCCACTACATCGCCCAAACGACGTTTGTCGAGTTCGGGACGCGCGAAGTTCTTCGGCAGAATACCTTTGAGACGCGGGTTCTCCTGCTCGATGAGACGCAGTGCGTTATCGATGGTCACACCGATAGACGGTTGGTGAGCGTCGGCAGATATAACCGACCAACGTGCCTCTTTCGGAACGAAGAAGATGTTGTCCGCCATGTACTCGTCCTTGTCCTCCGGATCAGCCAGCGGGTCTTGCACGAGTGCAGCGTACTTGGTCTCGAAGCGGTCGGAGATATATTTGAGGAAGATGAGTCCGAGGACAACACCCTCGTATTCCGATGCGTTGAGGTTACCACGCAGCACGTCAGCTGCTTTCCAGATCTTGTCTTCAAATCCGATGGTTATTGTATCTTTTGCCATTTGTGGGTAAGTTTATCTTTGTAATACTTAATGTTTTGACGATCCAATTTGACGTATAAGTCTCGAGGTATTAGTTCTCTATACTCACTTTTAATATTTTCAGCACATAAATACCTTCCTCTGATTAACTCCGCCTTTTGCAATTTCTGCAATGTATCAGCAAATCGCTGCATAGCCTCTGCTAATGTTGGCCCTTCAACACGAAACAAGTATTCATCCATCTGATAGCGTCGAACATTGTTTCGGCAGTAGTGTCGCACATACATTGCTTCATAAGCGTTACTGTGTCCTTCATTCTCCTGCTTTGTGATTAGAGGTTCGTAATAAATGGTTTTGCCTGTCGGTCGCTCCCACTTGAGATACTTGGGCGCTTCACTCAAATCATACATTGTCGTTTCCATACCTTTAAGAATTTTTCTTTTGTTAGTTTTTCTTAAAAACATTTCGTCAAAAGCACTTTTCTTGCTAAGCGTTTTTACGGAATCCGCTGCAAAGGTACGGAAAATAGGTGAATTATCCTAAAGTTTGCAACAATTTTTAGTCTCTTACTTTAGTAAGGATTTTTAAATCGGCAAAAATGTTTTGCATATAAACGAGTCGTCGCTCCAAATAAATGCCATATCGACGGTCACGACGTTTCTCTATCTCATAATTCCAACAGATGTCGCTGTTTCGTATTGCATTCTGAACTTTTTGGTTACATTTAGACCGTATCGAGCGAAGTGTGGGAATCAAATCTACGCCCCCTTCGCGAAGTAATTTCTCTACGATTGTCTTTTGCTTTTCAAGGTCGTCGCGATTGGAAAATAACTTGTATATGGCAAGAAACTCATCTTTATGGTCGATTATATCTTTCATCCGAACTCCCTCTGAATGTCTCAGGAAGAACACATATAAAGCTTTTTCTTGCGGATTAAGTCGCAACTCTGTATTATCGAAATCTGTAAGGAGTATGCGATAATGGTCTTTTCGTTCTGTTATCCTTATCGCGCTCAGTTGGCTGCGTGGCGTGCGCAGATGTCCATTCGGCGGCAAACCTGCAATGCCGGCTTCTCCCGGCGCAAGCTTGATAATGAACAAGCCATCATCAGATGATAGCGGGATACTCCCCTTTAATATGTGTTTATGTTTGTTTTCTTCCATATACTATCTTTCCCAAGCGTCCACAACAAAACAAGCGTCATTAAACGCCTTTTATGTCAATCGTATTATCCACTAAAATGGAAATACGCTACAAAATTACAAAAAAAAACTCAAAAAAGCAAATGGTGAGAGTGGATTTTTGAGGAAACCGGGATGAAAAGTGGAAAAATTTAATGAGAAGAGGGGTTTAGGATGGAAAATGAGGGAAAATTTGGAAGAATTGAAAGGAAAGAACTCAAGTGCAGACAAAATCTGCACGGAATGGACGGAGGGACTCGGCATCACAGATACCGAGCACATAACGCCCTACTCCTGCGGTCACAAAAATGTGACCGAGGTGCAAAATATGGCTCGGTGGAATAACACCGAGAGCAAGACAACACACCAGCATATCCTGCGCTTAAATATAAGCGCAAAATGCACGATGAGGGGGCGGCTCTGGGGAGCCGATGTCTGAATACTATTCTTTACCCACAAGGGGTACGATTATTTCAGACGCAATAAACAAAGAAGGGATGAAGAGTACCCGCATAGCATGCGGGATAATGGACGACGTGGGTAAGAAAAACCGAATCAAGGTAGTTTCAACCCACACTTTTGTGTGAAAGTGTGAATTTATTGATTTATCAGCCATTCGGCGGCACTAACAACGCGTATCTTCTTGTCGTTGTGCTCAATTATACCCGTTTCTCCATACATTACGATCAGGGTCAAGTTGTCGCAATGAGTTATTTGGGAAGCTTTTATCAGTCCTCCAATCTCGCGGTTGAAAAGTTTGGTGGACGGGTTGCTGAAATCGTAAGTGACTTGTATCAGTTCCTGAACCTTATTTGCTTGCGTACGCACGAAATCCACTGCATAGCGATTACTTTCGCGCAAGAAATATAATTGTTCGTCTGCATATACCTGCCGACGCAATAACTCAACAGCTACGGTATTTTCCAATCGCCAGCCTAAATTCTCCGGTTGCAAAGCATTCTCCCTATTACTCAAGAACGCATTATCTATGATGTATGCCTTTTGCATGGACTGCCGCTCTACGCTCTTGAAAGAATACTTATGTAGTATACGTGCGAGGTAGGCTGTATTCAGATACAACACATAGTTCTTTACCGTTTGAACAGAACGGATAGCGTATGTCTCTCGGATGTTTTCAAAATTGATCTCCTGACAGAAATTGTCGATAACCGTATCTGCCACCTGCCGCAACGATGCCGGATAACGTACTTTATAACGCTTGCATATATCCTTCTTGATGATTGTATCCAGCAAGGCTTTCGTATATGCCGTTTTGTCCAAAGTACCATCCAACGTTTCCGGAAAGCCGCCGTCTTTCAGATACTCATTCAGCGCGTGCCCACGCAAGCCGATAGCTTTGGTGTGCTGTCCGTGCATGTCCACATTCTTGATGCGGCAAAACTCCTCAAACGAGAAAGGATACAGGCGGATCTCATTATACCTGCCGGTTAAATGCGTGATTAGCTCATCACTCAAAAGATTAGCGTTACTTCCGGTTAGTATCAAATGTAACCCTTGACGCAACAAGCGGTTGACGAATAGCGGCCAGCGTGGAGCGTTTTGCACCTCGTCAATGAACAAATGCGTATAATCACCATAGATGCGATATAGCATCTCGATAATGTCGTTCAACTCGGATACCTGAATGTCCGCCAAGTTCTCATCATCAAAATTGACATAGGCGAACTTAACCTTGCTTTCAAGGAGTACCTTCTGGCAAAGCATGGACTTTCCGCTACGGCGCACGCCAATAACCACCTGTGCCAATTTACTATTCAGGTCTATTCGTTTTTCCTCTTTACGGCTCAATAATGACGAACAATCCGTATTGAGAAGTTCCTGACGCTGGTCGGACAAGATTATTTCCAAGTTCCGCATACTGAAGTAATTTTAATCCGCTGCAAAGGTACAAAAAATAAATGACATTTGCAAATAAAACGTCAAAATTTGCAGAAAAATCTTGTTTAAAACGTCTTATTTTGCAATTTTTCACTATAAAAACCGTCTTATTTTGCAAGATTGGCAAATCTAAACTGCATAAAAATACCACATATGAGTAGACAGCACGGGATACACTGCGCTCAAACATGAAGGCCACCCCATGCGGGCAAAGCCCTATGGGGACCCCAGGCGCAAAGTGCACGATGTGGGGGGCGGCTCTGGGGAGCCGATGTTCAGATAGTATCTGAACGCAATGGACGAAGAGGCTCGCTCATGAAATCGCGAGCACAGAACACCACAACTCGGCATCAAAGGTGCCGATCACAAGACAGTATGACGGAAGATTACAAGCCTACTGATAACGGCATAGGTATCGGATATAAGACGCCTTCTGTAAGGTCATAAGGTTGGTGGATTGCCACGTGGATGGCGGCGGTAAATATACTGCCGAAAGGGAAATCGTGACGGGCGAAAAGAAAAAGTTGCTGATAGTCAGTGGCATAGGCTGACCTAAGACAGCCCTGCGGTTACAAGGTTACAAAGTTACACAAAATTGTGGGTTGAGGAAAATGGCATTATATATTATATATTATATATAATAATATAATGAGGAAAAATCCAAGCTACACAGATGTGTAACTTTGTAACTTTGTAACCTTTTTGTTGGTGGATTGCCACGTGGATGGCGGCGGTAAACATATCGCTGAAAGGGAAATCGTGACGGGCGATAGTCGGGATAAAATCCCGACAAAATGGACGAAGAATGAGAAAAAATAAAAAAATGAAAAAAAATGCGAAAAAAATTTGGAAAGCACAAGTTCTTCATAGTATCTTTGCAGTCGCGTTCGGCAATCGGGTCGCACAGATGACGCACACGTCATAAAAGCGACCGATACCTCCGCTCTTCCCACCGAGTGCACTACGTTAGCGCTCGTCGGGGACCCTACAAAGAATAACACGCACGTGAGCGTGACGTTCGGGATGGTCGCGAGATGGTCGCGTCGCGTTCAGCAATCAGTCCGCACAGATGTCGCTTGGCGACATAAAAGCGGCTGATGCTATCTATGTCGGAGCGACGCTCCCCGCTGCTCCTTCCGTTCGAAAGCAAAAGTCAATTGCTTTCTCCATGCTCTCCCCAAAAATTAAAATTGTTTGGGGACCCCAATAAGAAACAAAGAAAGGAGTGATATGATAGCAGAACTGATCATATTGATAGAGACGCTGAGAGGACAACTGCGGAATACCGCCGGAACAGCGGCGGGAGAGCGGCGACCCCTTTCTCCGCTCTCCCCGATAATTGGCTGTAGAGCAAGAAAGAGCAGCTGTGTTGATGCATCGCTCCCACATTGGTAAACAAACGCAAACACGCCACTCCGGTGATAGAGTGGCGTGTGGTGTGTACCAGGCGTGCATATTGCGGCCGATGGAATGCAGGCGTGCATATTGCAGCCGATGGGATGCAAGCGTGCATCTTGCTGATGAAGGGATGCACGCGCAGGTTTTACAGTTTGACGGTAGCGGCAGTCAGGCCGTTGGCGGTGAAGGTGCCGTGGCTGCCACGGCGGAGGATGAACGTACACTGCCCGGCAAAAGCGTGCATCTGCGGCTCAACGAAGCGGTCGAGACAAGCCGCATCGCCGTTGGCGGTCGCCACGAAGCCTGTGCCCTCGTAGCGGATCAGGTCGGCTGCGTTCGGGCATAGATTGCCGGTGTTGTCCTCCACGCGGATGGTGATATAACACAGTTCGTCGGGATTCTCGTCTTGGTTAGCCCAGATGGCTTTCAGATGGTTTGGTTCGCCCGCGGTGCGGATAACCTGCTCGGCAACCGCCTTGCCATCGGTATCGTAGGCTACGACCTTCAGTTCGCCCGGCTCGAACGGCACATCGAACCACATGAGCCTGTACCGCGGCAACAGTTCGGGCATAGGCTGCGAGCCCCATACGGGCACTTCGAACTGACCGACCTGAGGCATACGGCTCACACCCTGAATCGTCTCGCCTGCTTTCAGGCGTGCGCACTCCTCCGGCGTGGCGTGACGCAACTTGCCGTAACTCTTGCCGTTGACGAACAGTTCGGCAGCAGGGTAGGAGGTATAGCAGAACACGGGCACAAGGTCGCCGTACTGCCAGTTCCAGTGCGGCAGCAGGTGCAGGGTAGGCGACTGTTTGTTCCACTGCGAGCGGTAGAGGTAATAGCGGTCCTTGGGCAGCGAGGCGAGGTCGATGATTCCGAAGTACGAGGAGTGACTCGGCCAGGCGTCGGTGTCGTACGGCGAGGGCTCGCCCAGGTAGTCGAAGCCTGTCCAGACGAACTGACCCAAGGTCCACGAATAATCGTCCTGCAACTGAAAATCCTGCTCGGGCAGTCCCGACCACTGGCAGTACTCGAGGTCGTAGCCGCTGGACTGATGGTCGTCATAGATGGCAAAATCCTTGATGACAGCGGGTGTCTTATATACGCCACGGCTGCTGACGGTAGATGCTGTCTCGGAGCCGAGGATCATCTTCTGGGGCAGGTGCTCGTATGCCTCGTGGTAACGCCCTGTGCGGTAGTTCAGTCCCGGCAGTTCGACCGCCGCGCCAAAGCCGTTGTGGATGATATACATCGCCTGATCCATTCCGTTAGTAACTGGACGCGTGGGATCCAACTCGTGGAACAGAGCCTGCAGGTCGGTTACTATGCCTATACCATCGGGCAGCACCTGGTTCCAGACCTCGTTGCCGCTCGACCAGAGCATGACGCATGCGTTGTTGCGGTAGTGCTTAACCATGTTCGTTATGTCGAAACGCCAATAGTCGTTGAACTCGACGTGGTAATCGTTATCTGTCTTGCCGTGGTTCCAGACGTCAAACGGCTCGATCATCATCATCATACCCATCTCATCACAGAGTTCGACGAGTTCGGGCGCGGGCATATTGTGGCTGGTACGGATCGCATCGCAGCCCATATCCTGCAGCATTTTGATCTGGTGACGCAGTGCGTCCTTGTGGATAGCGGCGCCGAGCGGACCGAGGTCGTGGTGGTTGCACACGCCCTTGAACTTACGCGTCTGTCCGTTGAGTTGGAAGCCGTGCTCGGGCGTAAAACTGATACTGCGTATGCCGAAGCGGGTATTGACCTCGTCAATAATGTTTGATGTTTGATGTTTGTTGTTTGATGTTTGATGTTTGATGTTTGATGTTTGATGTTTGTTGTTTGATGTCTGATGTTTGATGTTTGATAGATAGACGCGCGTACGTGCAGTATATAGATTAGGCGTCTCGGGCGACCAGAGTTGTGGATTCTGAATCTCTGTGCATCCTTCCTGACCGGTGATAGTAGCAACAACCTTGCCATTGAAGAGGATGTCGGTGACGAGTTCCACGCCAGCCTTCTCTTCTGTAGTAGGGTCCACTCCGTCCTGCAACTCAATGGCGATGGTTACTGTGGCACGCTCCGGGCTCACCTCGGGCGTACGAACGAGCGTGCCGAACGTAGGCACATGGATGCGGTTGGTGCTGATCAGGTGTACGTTGCGGTACAAGCCTGCTCCCGGATACCAGCGGCTCTGCTGCGGTTTGTTCTCCAGGAAGACATCAATGTCCACGCTGTCGCCGTTGAGCAGTTGCGGCAGGATATAGCAGTCGAAGGTGTTGTAGCCGTAAGGCCAGTAGCAGACCTCCTCGCCGTTGATATAGATATCGGCGTGTGACATTGCTCCGTCGAACACCAGCGTGTTCCAGCGCGTTGTGTCCACCTTGATGCGTGTGCGGTAATGTCCTTTGCCCATCCATGGCAGTCCACCGCTGCGTCCGGTTTTCCATGTGGCTTCGCTCTCGCCGTTCTGGACAACGATCACTTTCTGCAGGTCGTTGTTGCGGTCGAAGTCGCCGCTTATCGCCCAATCGTGCGGGATACGGACGTTGTGCCAACCTTCGCCGGTTGGTTGGTCGGCAGAGTCGAGTTGTGTGAATTGCCAATCGGTGAGCAGACGCTCTTGCCGTACTGCTTGTTCGCGCGGTGTGCAGGCAGTCAGAAGTGCTACCGTCAGGCACATCACAGGTAGGAGTGTGTATAAGTAGTGTGTTTTCATATAAATAGTAATTGGTAAGTATTTTCCATATGGATGTACTATAGCACGCCAGCCGAAAGTCTGCTATTGCACTACGGCGAGGTTATCCTGCAGTTGCTCGACGCTGCTGGCACCTACGAGTACGGATGTCACGCCCGGCTGCTCCAATATCCAGCCCAAGGCACGCTGTGCGGTAGTGATCTTCCGCTCGGCAGCCTCCACGCGTACGGCAGCAACCTTGGCGCGTACTTCATCGGTCAGTTGCTCGGCGCGGAGGAACTTACCCTTTGCCATGCGTGAGTCGGCAGGTATACCGTTGATATAGCGGTCGGTCAGCAGGCCCTGTGCCAGCGGCGAGAAGGCGATATAACCTATACCTTTCTCGCGGCAGAAAGCGAGCAGTCCGTTGTCGATATGTTCGGTCCACAGGCGGTTGAGTTTACCCTGATAGATGAGCAGGGGTACGTCGCGCTGCGCCAGATAGTCGTAGCCCTTGCGCAGTTGCTCCAACGGCCAGTTGGAGATACCTACATACAACGCTTTGCCGGCGCGTACGATATCCACAAGCGCCTGCAAGGTCTCCTCGATAGGCGTATTCGGGTCATAACGATGGCTGTAGAACAGGTCAACATAGTCGAGGTGCATGCGCTTGAGGCTCTGGTCAAGACTCGACATCAGGTACTTGCGCGAACCGCCGTTGCCGTATGGTCCGGGCCACATGTCGTAGCCGGCTTTGGTAGAGATAAACAGTTCGTCACGGTACGGGCGGAAACTGTCGTCCATGAGTCGTCCCATGGTCTCCTCGGCACTACCGTAAACGGGACCGTAGTTGTTCGCGAGGTCGAAGTGCGTAATGCCGTGGTCGAAGGCATAATGCGTGATAGCACGGCTGCGCTCGTAGGGGTCAACGCTACCGAAGTTGTGCCAGAAGCCCAGGCTCAACTTGGGGAGAATAACTCCGCTATGTCCGCAGAAAGTGTACATCTGTTGGTTGTCATAGCGATTGTCGGCTGCTTTGTACAGGTCTTTTGTTTCCATAGTAGTATGTTGGTATTTGTTATGAATCAATTGTAGATGTTATGAATCAGTTGTAAATAGGCACAATGGTGCGTGGGACGCGGTTGTGTATCTGCTTGGATGGCAGCGGATGTACATCCTCGGTTTGCAGGGATGTAACGCGCTGTGTGGCGCGTATGTTGAGGGGTATAGTGTCTTTCGTCTCAATCGTGCCTCTGCCGGTAGGCTTGCGGTCCTTGCGCTTGCCGATGATTGTGGCGTCGGACAGCAGGTTCTTCTCCAGGATGTAAAGGTGTCCGTCACGCTCCTGATACAGCGTGTTCAGGCTGATGTCGGCGTGCACCTTGCGTATGCGGTACTGCTCGATCTGCTTCTCACCCATGTTCAGCAGGTTGAGCATCTGCATCTCTTGGGGTTTGACTTTGTAGCCGAAGGGGATATTGAACTCGACATGTGCTCGTTCGGCAAACCGCAACACGCGCAGATCGTCGCTGCTGAGGATGTAATGGCGTTGCATCCGATAGATAAAGATGCCGAGGATGTTCTGCTTCTCGGTGTACGTCAGCACTGTTTCTCCTTCGCTCTCGTTGCTGACCTGCCAACGGTTGACATCTTTCATCGTGTTGACGAAATCAAACACAATGTTTCCCATGCTCCACAGTGCGCGGTGTACGACCACTCCTGAGTCCACGGCGTTAGCCGCCTTGCGTGCGTAGGGGTGGACCGCATCGATCTTGTCACCGGCGAGTATGGTGTCTGCCAGGGCGCGGATAGACGCATCGACATAACGCTTGCAAAACTTGCCGTCGAACTGCGAGGAGTCGGTAGGCACAACGGAGCGTTTGCCGTTGCGCGGATCCTTGACTATATGTCCCTGCTGCGGCATAACGATCACGCGTGCGATCATCTGCTCCATTCCCCAGGGCTCGTCCTCTGCGTCCATGCGCACGTCGCTGACAATCTGATAGCCGGTGGTGGTAAGCGGGAAGTCAGATTGCATCTGAGCATAGACGGCAGCGAGCAACTCCTGCGTGCGCTTGCGTTTGTTCTTCTGCTTCTGCGGCTTGGCGGCAATCACCACCTCCTCGAGGTGTATAGGCTGCTCTTTGAGCACAATAACGGTAGTGTCGGCAGCCTGCGAGCCATCGGTAGCGGAGAGGTCTTTGAGGAACAGGGTCTGCTTCTCGTAGCCGATGAACGACACGATGAGTTCGGCGTAGGGCGGCAGATCGGTGGAGAGGTGAAACAGTCCGTTGTTGGCGGTAGCGGTGCCGATAACCGGATCGTCTGCCATATAGACGGTAGCATAACCGACAGGTTTGCCTTTCTCGTCCACTACGCGGCCGATATAATCCGCAGCGCACAACTCGGCACTGAGGCAGAGTAGGGCAATGATTATTTGTAGATAACGTCTCATATACTGGATCAGCCAAGTTGGACTGATGAATTAATCAGGATCATCTGAACCGGTGGTTGAAACCGATGGACAGCAACTCCTTGAATTGCAGGTGCTGCGGTTCGCTGGATTTGACGGTAGAGTCAAATCGCGGGTGCAGCGTGAGGTGGGTGGACAGAAAGCGGTTGATGATAAAGTCCACCTCAATCTGCCAATCGAACTCCACCTGCCGGTAGTTGGTGTACAAGTACAGCAGGCTGTAGAGTTCGATCTCTCGCAAGGGCTTGTATTTCATTTCCACGCGCAACGAACTACCGAGTTCCGCCAGGGTTTTGTTGCCTTTGTCGATACCGAAATCCGTCACTTGCACGCGCAGCGAGTCACTTATGGCAGCGTGCACCAACTTGAAGTTAATCGGCGAGAAGTTGATCGTCACCCAATCGACAGGTTTGTAATCCACACCGGCACTTATGTTGAAGCGGATAGGTGTCATCAGTCCTGACTTGAGTTGTTGGCTGTTAGTCTTCCAGGAGGGTAGGAGAGTGGTCTGAAAATCCACGGCAGCCGACACAAACAACTTGCTATAGACCTGATATCCTGCTTTGGAGTAGATCTTGAACTGGTCGTCGGTGACATTGACCTTGTGTACGGTGTCAGTTTTGCCGGTTGTGGAAAGACCCATTCGCCACTCGCCTGTGTTCTCCCAGACAAAGTTGCCCTTCTTGTACTTGATATCTCCCTTGAGGATAGCGAGCATTGCCAGGCTGGAGTTGCCGCCTTTGTACCAGTTGGGCGAGATATAGTTCTGGGTGAACTGCACGAGTGTGCGTGCCTCTTTGAACCATGGCGAGTACTGCTGCTGTATAGCACGGCGTATATCCGCTTTGTCCTCTTCTTCGTCGCGGAAGATATGCTTCTCGATACGTATATCCTGCACCTCGGTTTGTACGCCGATGTCGTGCGCTATCTGCTGTGTTTCCTGCCGGATAGTCTCGATGCGCAGCGAGTCGATGTAGAGTGAGTCGCGTCGGAGTTTGTCCTGCATAGCCTGCAGGCGTTGCATAGCCTCGCGGCTATCCATTTGCGTGCTATCGATGGCTGCCAGCGAGTCAGCAATCAGCCTGCTCTGCTCGGCAATGAGCGCAAGCAGCATATCGTCGTCGTTGAACTGAACGGTCTGCTGCGCGTCCTGCAACTTGAGCGTGTCGGCGTACTGATGCATAACGACAAGCGTGTCGTCAGCGTGTAGAGTTGAAAATTGAAAAATGAAAATAGAAAGGGCTACAAGTCCTCTCTTCAATATGCTATGTATATTTTGTCTTTTCAATTTGTAGCCGTGTCGGGATTCATCGGTCGGCGGAAGGCGCGTACTACGAGCCATGCAGCCAGCAGGATAAACGGAATACTGAGCAGTTGTCCCATATTCAGCAGATGTCCGGCTTCGAACGCCTCCTGGTCGTTCTTGATGAACTCCAGCAGGAAGCGAGTGACGAACACGATGAGCAGGAACGTACCGAGCAGCAGTCCCTCTCGGCGATAGGCTTTGCCGTAGTGGTACATCGCCTGCGTTGTGATGAGCGCCACAATACAGTAGAGCATCTCATAGATCTGCGTAGGGTGGCAGGGTACAGTTTGACCGTCACGTACGAAGATGAATCCCCAAGGCAGGTCAGTCGGTCCGCCGTAGATCTCGGAGTTCATCAGGTTGCCCAGGCGAATAAGTGTGGCGGTTATGCCAACGCCTATGCACAGGCGGTCGAGGATCCAGATCATCGAGGTGTGGAACTTAGGCTCCTTGCTGAAATGCTTCTTGTTGAGCAGCCAAGCGGCGGTGAACAGACCTATCGCGCCACCATGTGACGACAAGCCTCCCTCCCAAATCTTGAACAGGTAGAAGGGGTGTTCGATGTACGGGTTACGGTAGTTGAACGTCCAGGCGAAGAGTTGGATAGGCTCGGTGCTGATGTTCATCGCGCGGCAGTAGTTAGCCATCCAAGGCAGGGTAACATCGTGCCACTCGTAGAACCAACAGTGGCCTATACGTGCACCGATAATCACGCCCAGAGCCATCCAAAGGAAGATCTTGTCTGCCCAATCCTCGGGGCAATTCTCATGTTTGTACAGGCGCACCTGAACCAGATAACACAGGTACAAGCCAATAGCCCACAGCAATCCGTACCAGCGAATTCCTCCGTCACCGAAGTGAATGAGGATAGGATCAACGTCCCAAGTTATATACAGTAGATTCAGCATTATAGTATTTTATAGTTTCGCATTTTGCATTACTTATCACTCCCGATATTCCCTCGATAAAGGTTCGATATTCCCTCGATAAACCCCCGATGGAACGGAACGTTTTTTCATTTCAATTATCTATCCGGCGGTGGTCCCATGGGCGGCACGCCACCTTTGCCCGGCGTTCGTCCGCTCTCCATCATATCCTGGATATGTCCCGCCATACCTTTAGCTTTCATACCTCCCATCCTATTCAACTTGTAGGTGAAAGTAAGCATGACATAGGTCTGCAGCGAGTTATACTCCTTGTATTGCACATAGTTCTCACCGATGACTTGCACGATGCTCTTCTTCTGGTTGAGCAGGTCGTAGCCTTTCAGTGTAAGTGTGGCGTTCGACCAACTCTTGGAAATATTGGCGTTCAGCACCACCTCGTTGGGGTCGGCAAAGCCGTAGCCGTAACGCGCGGTATATCCGCAATCGGCACCTATCTTCCACGACTTGGGCAGGTTGAACGTTATATCTCCTGTCACTGACCAGCGGAACACGTTACTCAGCGTGGCGGCACTCAGGTTGTTCTGCGTGCGGCTGTAGTTGAACGAGCCGACAACGCCAATGTCCACAATGTCGTGTGTGAGGCGGAGTGTGAGATTCTCGCTGACCTGCAGGTTGCCTGTCAGTGATCTGTCGCCCAGTGCGAGATTGTCGGCAGCAATCATTGCTGCGATCTCAGCTGCGGTGTGCTCGCGCGACACGTAACTGACGCGGCTGTTATAACTGATGCTCGTGCGCGTGTTGAACTGCATTATTTTGTTGGCAAACGGCGTGTTGAACATCAGGTCTGCACTCACGTCGTAGGGCACGTCAGTGGCGTTAACTGTCTGCTGATAGCGTTTGCCTGTTTCGTCGTATATCGTGTTTCCGACGAGTGCGTCCTTGGTCATATTGCCGTGCAAGCCGGTCATTAGACTCCAGAACTGCTCTTGGTCGAACTTCGAGTACATCAGGTGCAGGCTATGCCGGAACGCAGGGTTCAGACTGAGATTTCCGACCGTCTCGTTCATTGCATCGGAGTTATTCCGCACGGGTTCGAGTTGGCTGATCGTAGGTTGCTGCGTGGTGCCGTTGTAGCGGATTCGTGCAAACTCCTTCTTGCCGAACTTGTATCGGAAGTTCACGTTCGGCGAAATGTTGAACACGTTCAGCAGTGTGTCCCGCTGCAACACGTATGCGCCCGGTGCGCCGTAGTAGGTACGCGAGCGCGTCTGCGAAAACAGTCCTTTGGCGCCGGCGGTGAGGTTGAACTTCTCGTGCTTCCACTGGTAGTTCAGTTCGGCTTGCTCGGTATAGAAGTCGTTGAGCAGATGATTGCTGTAGTCGTTGTTGTATGTTGTGTCCGTTGCGTCAATGTCGTACTGGCTCTTGTTAGAGGTGCGATTGTTTCCGCTCAACAATGCAGCAATCTCCAGCAGGTGTTCGCGTTTGTATAGCGGTTCGATAAACGAGGCGCGGAGGCTGTAGTTGACCGATGTATTGCCGCTGTTGGTGTACTGGTTCACCAGAATGCTGTCGCCCAGATTGTCGTAGGCGTAGGTATCGGTGTGCCCCTTGGTGTTCGTTACGCCGGCATTGCCTGTCAGGGTCAGTTTGCGTCCGGGTTTGGCAAACGAGTGGGTGTAGATCACCTGTATCTTGCCGCTGATGTCCTGACTGTTGCTGTTCTTGGTCTGGCTACCGTTGCTGATGATCGTGGTGTCTGATCCTTCGGTATATTGCCCGTTCACATAACTGTTAACTGCGTCCTGCCAGGTGTTGGTGTAACTCAGTTGCGGCTGAATGAGCACTTTGTTAGCGGTATCGATAGTGTACTCCAGTTCGAGTCGCAGGTTGGCGTCCCATGTGTTGGCGAGCGATCCAGATGTTTCGTTCTGCAGGTAGTTGCTGCCCTTGGAGTAGGTATCTTTCTTCGACAGGGCTTGGGTGTTGTTGGATGAGTGCGCCAACTGTCCGTCGCCGCCGAACAACAGTCCCGGCACGTTGCTGCTGAAGTCAATGTTCGTATTCACGCCGATGTTTTCCGCCCAGGTTATGCCCTGGTTGTTGGCGCCCCAGCCGCCTCGCCCGCGTCCCATACGGATCTCGTTGGTGTTGTTGGCATTGCCGATGATCGTGCTCTGGCTGTTCTCCGACAGGATGTTCATAAACAACCCTGCGGAGTAGCGGAAATCGTTCTGAAAGAAGTGCTTCGTTCTGTCGGCAGCCGTAGCTCCGAAAGCCGGGTTGCCGTAGTTGAACCACTTGCCATCATCCGTCACGAGGTCGGCACCCAATCCGCCGTTGAAATTGCCGAACAGACCCTGCTTGCGGTCTTTCTTGAGAGTGAGGTTAATCACGCGCGAGCTTTCATCATCTTCAAACCCTGTCAGCTTTGACGTCTCGCTCTTCTCGTCCAGCACCTGGATCTTCTCGATCATGTCGGCAGGTATATTCTTGGTGGCAGTCTGCACATCATCGCCGAAGAACTTCTTGCCATCCACGCGCACGGCTTTGATTGTCTCGCCGTTGACGGTCACGTTGCCCTCTTTGTCCACCGTTACGCCTGACATCTTTTTGAGCAGATCTTCCACTACCGCTGTTTCCTCCATCCTATAGGCGTTGGTGTTGTACTCGATGGTATCGCCCTTGACAGTCATTTCCGCAGCGTGCCCTTTCACGTCGATCTCCGCCAGCGCCTGCACGTTTTCGGTGAGGCTGATCTTACCCATCTCGCGGAACAGGTTGTCTGCAGTCAGTTCGACAGGAACGATCCGCGTGTTGTAGCCCAACGATGAAAGAACGATCTTGTACTTGCCGGGCTTGACTTTCATGAAGTAGAAGTAGCCTTCCATGTCCGTCTGTGCACCGCCGACCATCGTTGAGTCGTTGCCGGAGTAGGTGAACAGTTGCACGGCAACCATCTCCAGAATCTGTCCGGACTGACTGTCCACCACGGTGCCCTGAATACTGCCGGTCTGCTGCGTTGCCTCTTGGGCGTACAACAGCGTGCTGCCGAGCAGTAGTATGTACAAAATGGTTCTTTTCATAGCTGAGTGGGGTGATGTATTGTCAGCCAAGTTTGGCTGACGGTATTATAAGTTTATTCTCCAATCTTTGGGGTACTTCACGGTGTAACTCAACTCGATAGTACGTGTCTCACCGGGTGCGAGGTTGAGTTCGTAGGTGAGTATGCCGGATTGTTTGTTCTCGGTTGTGGGGCGCGTGCACTTGTCGCTCACGCTAACCTGTATCTCTTTGGCGGTGCTGACAGGGTAACGATCCTTCAGGGTGAGGTTTATCGCCTCACGTTTGTCGTTTCGCACGGTTGTGGTGAAGGTGTACGTTACTTGTGTGTTGCTGCCGCTGGTCTTGCTGTTGTGGGCGGTTTTCTCGCGTTTGATCTTGATTTGTTTGTCGTCGCCCAGTGTGAGTCGTACGCGTGCCTCGTTGCTGTTGGCGGCAAGCATTGTCTCGCCGAAGTATGTGCCGGCATAGGTGAGGTTGGCTCTGCCGTCAGGCAGTTGCTGCTCTTGCCATCCGTTGATGTATGCTACCAGATACGCCTGCTCGTCCAGAGCGGGTGCGGCGTAGTAGTTGTACGTCACGTCTTTCAGTTGTCGCTCCTGCAGGGCTATAATCTGCTCCTTGCCATTGCCGTCAATGGTGTATGGCAGACTGATCGCATACTCTACGCTCAGTGCCTGCTCGCTCTGGGCTACGTAGTTCTGAATAGATGCAGCCGGTGCTTCGTATGCCACCTCTTCTTCTGCCGCCATATCCATCACGGCGAAGTTGGCAGTGCCCAATGCCATTGTTTTGGCACTGCGGTACACGTTATGTTGCTGCTGCAGCCACCATGTGCCCAGTTCGGGTGCAGCATTGCTGCGTGCCGGTGATCCTGTGGACAGAGTCAGACTGACCTGCTTCCAATCCAATCCTGTTGTCTGTGTCACATGGGCTTTCATTACCAACCCGACAGGCGAGTGCAGATCGGTGATGTTCAGATCGTAGGTTGCGAACCAGTGTGCGGTGTAGGTGAAGTACGTCACCCCGGCGTTGATCGTCTGCTTCTTGGGTGAGTTCACCTGCAGGGTAACAATGCCCGATTTGCCGATCTTCAGTCCGCCTGTCTCGCGAATCTGCTGTTGCAGGGCTTTGATGCGCTTGTCGAGGTTAGCCTTTTCAGCCTTAGTGGCGTCCAGTTGCTTGGCGAGTTCGAGCGCGTTGGTGCGGAAATACTGCAGGTTCTTGTCAATCGTGGCAGTGGTTACACCCGTGTTAGCCGTCATACTGCTGTTGACGCCAGCCTGCAGCAGCGCTTGCATCTGCGTGAGCGTGCTGATGCGTCGCTCGGCATCTGCCAGAGCGTCTTGTGCCAGTTTCAGGCTATCCTCCAGTGCGGCGGTGTTCATCTTGCGTTTGTCAGCACTCAGGTAGTCGGTTGAGAAGGCATAGTTCTGCACGATCACTCCGCCGCCCAAGGCTATCTGCAACGACTGCTCGTTGATGTTCGGCGAAATGTTCTCAATCACCACAGTGTTGTCGCCTGCCTGCAACGGAAGCGACACGCGCTGCTGAATCTCTGCACCGTTGGTGAACACGGTTACGTGCTCAATCTTGGCTGTGTAAGGCGCAGCCCAAAGGCAGATGCTACTCAGCACTGCTATACATACAATACTCAATCTTTTCATAATTCAGAAATTTTAGTGTTTTCTCCAACCGTTGCAATAACCGTGCCAAAACCTGTTGACAGTCGAAAGACCGTTCGCTGCACTCACTCAAAGAAGAAAGACCGTGCTTTGCACTCAAAGCCTATAATGCCTTGTATCTCCTCACATACTCAGCGTAGGTGTAGGGGTAGGGATTGTTCTCGTCTGCCTCGTGGCGCTCGGCAGCGGTCTGTTGCCATACAGCAGGTTCAATCACGGGGAAGAACGTATCTGCATCTTCCCACGTGTGGTGAATATGAGTGATATACAGTTTGTCGGCAATCGTCATGAATTGCCGATACACCATACCTCCGCCAATGATGAACGCTTCTTCGTTGGCATCGACGTGCCGGAGTGCCTCGGGAATGGAGCGCACCACGATAGCCTGCGGATCATCAAACGCAGGGTTGTCGCTTATCACGATGTTCTTGCGGTTGGGCAGCGGATGTTTGGGCAGCGACAGGTACGTACGTTCGCCCATGATCACCGTGTGACCTTGGGTAATCTGCTTGAAGTGCTGCAGGTCAGCCGGCAGGTGGCACAACAATCCGCCCTGCTTGCCAATGGCGTAATTCTCAGCTATTGCTACAATAATGGATACCATTTTTGTTTAGTGTTTAGAGTTTAGTGTTGAGAGCAGTTTATAGTTGAAAGTTTAATAAAGTCGGATAGTAGATAGAACTACACTGCCACCACGCCCGCAATGTGCGGGTGGGGATTATAATTGGTTAGTGTAAAGTCCTCGTATTGGAAATCGAAGATTGACTTCACGTCAGGATTAATCAGCATCTTAGGCAGCGGTCGCGGTTCGCGGGTGAGTTGCAGACGTACCTGCTCCAGATGGTTGAGGTAGATATGTGCATCGCCGAAGGTGTGGACAAAGTCTCCGCACTCCAATCCTGTGACCTGTGCCATCATTTGCAGCAGCAGGGCGTAGGAGGCAATGTTGAACGGCACGCCCAGGAAGATATCCGCGCTGCGCTGGTAGAGTTGCAGGCTGAGTTTGCCGTCCGCCACATAGAACTGGAACAAGGTGTGGCACGGCGGTAGAGCCATTGTATCCACTTCTGCCACGTTCCATGCGCTGACAATCAGCCGGCGCGAGTCGGGAGTTTTGCGGATCATATTCACCACCTGGCTAATCTGGTCGATCGTGCCGCCTTTGTAGTCGGGCCACGACCGCCACTGATGGCCATATACGGGTCCCAGGTCACCGTTCTCGTCCGCCCATTCGTTCCAGATACGCACACCGTGCTCTTGCAGGTAACGGACGTTCGTGTCGCCCTGCAGGAACCATAGCAGTTCGTAGATGATAGACTTCAGGTGCAGCTTCTTCGTAGTGAGCAGCGGAAAACCGTCTGCCATGTGAAAACGCATCTGGTGACCGAACACGCTAATCGTGCCTGTGCCGGTGCGGTCGGTCTTTTGTACGCCTTCAGCCAGCACGCGCCGGCATAAATCTAAGTATTGTATCATTGCAGTATAGGGTGAATCAGCCAATCCTGGCTGATATATTAGTACAACTTATACGTTGTTCTGAGTACCTTGAATTCCGTGCGGCGGTTGATCTGGTTGCATATATCCTGCTGGTCGCTGTTGAGGCTGCTGATGAACTCTTCGGTCAGCTCCTGATCAACAGGAATAAACTTGTACTTCTGGTGCAAAGCAGCATCTGCCACCACAGGTTTCTCCTCGCCGTAGCCCACTGGCGTCAGTCGCTCGCGTTCTATGCCGTGGCTGATCAGGTAGTTCACCACGCTCTGTGCACGCTTGGCGGATAGTTCTTTGTTCGCTGCGTCGTTGCCTATATAGTCGGTGTGGGCGGAGAGCTCAATGGTGATGTTCGGGTTATCGCTCAGCAGTTTGACGAGCGATGCAAGACCTGTCTCCGAGGCTGGTGTCAGATCCCACTTGCCGAACTCGTAGAAGATATTATCCATCGTTACGGGCTTGCTGATGGGTGACAGGGTGAAGTCCTGTGTATAGGTCTTGCTGTCCTTCAGCCCGAGGGTGTTCAGCTCCTGCTTCTGGTTCAGGTAGCCTCGTGCCGTGCCGAGCATGACGTACTTCGTGTCCTTTTGCAGTTTGATCTTGTACGTGCCGTCGCGGCGAACCTGCAGCTTGGTGTTCGTGCCGTTGTTACCCACCAGACGGATCGAGGCGTCGGCTATCGGCTCGCCGTTGTTGTCCGCCACCGTGCCTTCTACGATGAACTCCATCTCCGGCAGGATAAAACTGTACAGCTGATCGAGTCCTTTTCGCTGTCCGCGGTTGGAGGAGAAGAAGCCCTGCTCCTCGTTGCCGGCAAACGTGATACCGAAATCGTCGCCGTTGGTGTTGAACGGTGCGCCCATGTTATATACCGCCCACCCCAGGCCGCTAATGCTGTCCACGGCTGTTGTGTCGCGCTCGGCTTTGAAGATATCCAATCCGCCGTAGCCCGGGTGACCGGTGGAGGCGAAGTATAGTGTGCCGTTGTTGCGTATGGTGGGGTAGAGCTCCTCGCCGGAGGTGTTGATCTGCTTGCCCAAGTTGATGGGCATTGACCACTCTGTGCCGTCGTACTCCGCAAACCATATATCCTTGCCGCCATAACCTCCCGGTGCATCGGATACGAAGTACAGCGTGTCGCCCGTGGCGTTCAGTGCGGGGTGACCTACGGTTATGCTGCTGTCCTTGAACAGCACCAGCTCCTGCGGCTCGCTCCACTCGCCCGAAGCGCGGGTAGAGGTGTAGATGCGTGCGCCCAGATCCTGACCGTTCACCGGCCGCGAGTAGGTGAAGTACATCGTTTTGCCGTCACGGCTGAAGCAGCACACGCCCATCTCAGCCGGTGCGGCTTTGCCGTTGGATGTGCTGTCGTTCTCGGCTTTTGCGTCTGACTCTTGCTCGCCG
>Ga0247610_10001404_pt1 | contig 30060 bp, 48 predicted proteins | sample 174DNAGHGhighgp2_FD_193483 | JGI IMG/M metagenome (GOLD analysis project Ga0247610, IMG submission 193483) | Sheep rumen microbial communities from Palmerston North, Manawatu-Wanganui, New Zealand - 1742 DNA GHGhigh gp2 | ecosystem: Host-associated > Mammals > Digestive system > Stomach > Rumen...
CCTCGGAATTTAGCCAAACCCTCTCGGAGATGGCACAAGGTTGACCAAAGATAGGAGAATTATGGAGAATTATATTCTGACATACTACCAAGATATAAAGGACGGCAGTGTCATTGTTGGCAAATGGGTCAAATTATTATATGAGAATATCGTGAACGGTCTCGAATCGAGGTCGTTTTTTTATGATTCCAAGAAAGCCCATCATGCTATCGATTGGATTGAGGAACACGCTTTCCATGTTGAGGGTGAATTAGCTCCAGGAAAGCTAAAGTTGGAGCTATGGCAGAAGGCAATGCTTAGTTGCATCTTTGGATTAGTGGATAGTGATGGTAAGTTGGCATTTAGAGAAGTGTTCTTATTAATTGGTCGTAAAAATGGTAAGTCTTTGCTTGGCTCAGCATTAGAGAACTATGTGCTACGTGATTTTGGTGGCTACGGTACTAGAGTCTATAATATCGCTCCAAAATTAGACCAAGCAGACATCATTTATCTTAATACCTGGTCAATGATTCAACTTGATCCTGACCAAATTGAACGTAAAGAGTACATTGATTCGCTCAGACGTGAGACCCATATGAAAGTCGAGGAAGATGTTGAAATCATCAAGAAACGTGCGAGTGACATCTTTTACCCTCGCACAAATTCGACATTGAAAAAGATAGCATTCTCAAGTAAGAAGTCAGATGGATTCAACCCAAGTCTTTCATTGTGTGACGAAATCGCCGCATGGGAAGGAGACAAGGGCCTAAAGCAATATGAAGTAATGAAAAGTGCGATGGGTGCGAGAACTGACGCATTAATCATATCCATGACCACGGCCAACTATATTAGCGATGGCATCTTTGATGAGCTTATGAAGCGTTCGACACGTGTCTTGCTTGGTGAAAGCAAAGAGAAGAGGTTGCTTCCTTTCTTGTACATGATTGATGACGTTGACAAGTGGAACGATATCAACGAGCTTATGAAAGCTAATCCTCAGTTAGGTATTTCGATACCAATTGACTTCATGCTTGATGAGGTCGCGGTAGCTGAGGGGTCACTCAGCAAGAAGGCTGAATTTTTAACAAAATTTTGTAATATTAAACAAAACTCATCACTTGCTTGGCTATCTGCTACGGACATCCAAGGTATATGTGGTGAGCCTATTGATATTAATGAATTGAGACACAGTTACTGTGTTGGTGGCCTTGACCTATCTCAGACTACCGACTTGACATGTGCCTGTGTTGTTATAGAAAAAGAGGGCAAGTTATACGTGCTTGCTCATTTTTGGCTTCCGTCTGAAAAGATAGATGAAGCTACTGAGCGTGATGGTGTGCCGTACAACATCTACATTCAACGTGGCCTATTGAGCCTGAGTGGTGACAATTACATTGACTATCATGATTGCTATGATTGGTTTGTTCGATTAGTTGAAGAATATGAAATATTGCCACTACAGATAGGCTATGACCGATATAGTGCTCAGTATCTCGTCCAAGACATGGATGCTTATGGATTCCACATGGATGACATTTACCAAGGTTGGAATCTATGGCCCGTTCTTCAAGAGATGGAAGGCATGATTAAAGATAAGACTATATGCATTGGTGATAATGACCTACTCAAGATTCATCTGTTGAATTCAGCTATCAAGATGAATACCGAGCGAGGCAAAGGCCAATTGGTTAAATTAACTCCTACTGCACACATTGATGGTACCGCCGCATTGTCAGATGCGTTGTGCGTCCGTCAGAAATGGTATGGAGAGATTGGCGAACAGTTAAAAAACGATTAACGAGGTGATGACTATGAGTTTGTTCGATTGGCTATTTAGGCCGAACAAAGCAAAAAAAAGTGAAAAGGCACTAGAGGCATATAAGACGTTTCAAACCTTGACCGCCTATCAACCACATTTTACAAACTGGGGCGGCGCTATCTATGAAAGCGAAATCATAAGAGCGGCGATTGACGCAAGGGCAAGGCACATTAGCAAACTCAAGATTGAGACTATTGGTACTGCCAACCCATCACTACAATCAAAGCTTCGTCAAGGCCCTAATCAATGGCAGACATGGTCACAATTCCTATATCGAACTTCAGTAATCTTAGATGTCCATAACACCGCTTTTATCGTGCCTGTGTTTGATGATCGTATGATTATCACCGGTATGTTTTCAGTCTTGCCTACGAACGTGGAGCTTATCGAACATAACAACGAGCTATGGCTTCGCTATCGCTTCGCCAATGGTCAGGTCGGTGCAGTTGAATTTAGAAAGTGCGCCATCTTAACGAAGCATCAATATAAGAGTGATTTCTTCGGAACTGATAACCATGCTCTTAGTGACACGATGAAACTTATTCACGTGCAGAACCAAGGTATCGAGGAAGCGGTCAAGAATTCAAGCACATTTAGATTTATGGCACAGTTGAACAACTTCTCAAAAGCTGAAGACTTAGCAAAGGAACGAGAACGATTTACAAAAGAGAACCTAAGCAGTGAAGCTGAGGCTGGTGGTTTCTTATTGTTCCCTAAGACTTATACCGACATACGTCAAATCGATGTCAAGCCGTATACAGTTGACTCTGAGCAAATGAGTCAGATACGTGAGAACGTGTTTAATTACTTCGGAGTTAATGAGGACGTGCTTCAGAACAAAGCTTTTGGTGATGCCTGGAGCGCATTCTATGAGGGTGCAGTTGAACCATTTGCCATTCAGTTTAGTGAAGCAGTCACTAAGGCTATGTTCAGTGAGCGTGAACGTGCTCAAGGCAGCCAAATCGTAGCCACATCAAATAGGCTTCAATATTTATCAAATAAAGAAAAATTAGATGTCTCGAGTCAGTTATTAGACCGAGGCATTTTTAGTATCAATGATGTTAGGGAAATTTGGAACTTGCCACCGGTTGAAGATGGTGATGCTCGAATCATCAGAGGCGAATACTACACGACAGATGACAAGCTGACCAATACAAGTGAGGTGAACGACAATGCCAATTAAATCAGATAGAGAATATCGAGATATGACTCTTGCAGTGGTCGAAGTCGATGACGATCAGGAACAAGAGGAGCGTGACATGGTGGTCAGAGGGTACGCTAGTACATTCAACGACCCATATGTCTTATATGAAGGCGAGGACTTCGTCTATCAAGAGCAAGTTGATAGAGATGCTTTTAGTGGAACTGATATGAGTGATGTAATCATGCAGTACGACCATGAGGGAAGGGTCTTCGCGAGAACAAGCAATAACACCTTAACGGTCACTACTGATGACCATGGTTTATTGATACAAGCCGACCTTGGTGGAACAGAGATTGGACGCAATCTATTTGAGGAAATCAAGGGCGGTTATACGAACAAAATGAGTTTTGGATTTGTAGTTGATGGCGAAAAGGACGAAAAAAGTGAAGCTCCTGACGGCCGTCCTTTAATTACAAGAACTATCACTCATGTTCGTAAATTGTATGACGTTTCGGCGGTTTCAATCCCAGCCAATGACGCTACTAGTATCAGTGTCAGAAATCTGACCAACGGAGTGATTGAGCAGATTCAAGCGGAGAGACTTGAGGCAGAGAAGTTAGAGCTTAAGAAACGCAAATTGCTCATGAGAGCGAAATTGTTATAGGAGAAAATGATTATGACATTAGAAGAAATCAAAGTTCTTGACCTTGATTCAATCGAAACTAGAAAGGCTGAAATTTCTGAAGCAATTGAAAAAGCAACTGCCGAAGAAATCGATGTCCTAGAGGTTGAATTAAGAGCATTGGAAGAACGCAAGAAAGAAATCGCTCAAGAAATTGAGCAGAGAAAGGCCGACATGGCCGAAGTCATCAACGGTATTGATTCTATCGTTGTTGAAAAAGTTGAAGAACGTAAAGGAGATAAGAACATGACTAACTTAGAAGTTAGAAACACACAGGACTACATTGAAGCATTCGCTAAATATGTAAGAACTGGCAAAGATATGGAATGCCGTGCTTTGTTAACCGAAAATGTTGACGGCACTGTTCCTGTTCCATCATTTGTAGAATCTACAATTAGAAATGCTTGGGAAAACGATGAAATCTTTAGACGTGTTAAAAAGACATTCGTTAAAGGCAACTTACGTGTTGGCTTTGAATTAAGCGCTACTGATGCAGGCATTCATACAGAAGGTGTCACTTCAGGTACTGGTTTTGTTGCTGAAGAAGAATTGGTATTAGGCATCATTGAAATGATTCCTCAGAACATCAAGAAATGGATTACTGTGTCTGATGAAGTTTTAGCATTAGGTGCTACTGATTTCTTAGATTACTTGTACGATGAATTAACTCACAAAATCATTGAAAAGGCTGCATCAATCGTGATTAGCAAAATTGCCAATGCTCCAGCAACTTCAGATAGCGATTCTATTGGTGTTCCATCAGTCAGTGGTTTAGTTACTATGGCTAACTTAATTAATGCTATCGCTTTATTAGGTTCAAACGCTCAGAACCGTGTGGTTGTAGCTAGTGGCACTACTTTAGCTGCTTTAAGAATCGAAGCATTAAACAATGGCTATGCAGTTGACCCATTCCAGGGATTAACTCCAATTCAGAACGATGGTGTTACTGGTGCTATCGTTGGTGACTTATCAGCAGTTCAGGCTAACTTACCTGAAGGCGATATGGTTCACTTCAAATTTGATGATTTATCATTGGCAGAAAAAGACCTTGTTAAAATCGTTGGTCGTATGTATGCAGCTATCGAATTAACTGGTCCTAAGATGCTTGCTAAGGTCACTGGGAGTAACTCCTAACATCCTTGACCTAAACGCTATGACCAAGGCACAGTTGATTGACTATGCCAATAACAATGATATTGATGATGTTAATATGCGAATGACAAAAGCTAACATCATTGAGACTATTGAAGCGTCACTATAATGGTGGCGCTTTGATTCAATTTGATAAATGAGGTGATAATTATGGCTTTGTTGGATAAAGCAAAGATGGCCTTGAGGGTGACAACTGACTACTTTGATGAGGAAATCAATGACCTTATCGAGTCAGCCAAGTTAGACCTTGGCATCGGTGGTGTTATCTTGCCTGATGACATTGACGAGCTATGTCAAAAGGCTATCATCACGTACGTCAAGATGTCGTTCGGCATCCCTGAAGACTATGACCGACTCAAACGCAGTTACGATGAACAAAAGGCTCAGCTAATGACTGCCACAGGCTACACGAATTGGGTGAGTGACGATGTATGACAATGTAGCTACCCTTAAAAGTGTGTCACGTACTGAATATGACGAACACGGCAACGAACTGTTGACCTATACTGATCGTGTTGTATACGTGCTTCCGAGAGATGTCTATAATTCCGAATTCTACAACGCTGCGCAAGTTGGGCTACATCCATCATTGGTATTGACCATGACCAACCGAGCAGACTATCAAGGTGAGAAGCTAGTTGAGTTTGAAGGGAAGTTATATGACGTCATCCGAACAGATTGGACTTCTCAACGTGATGGTATTGCGTTGACGCTTCAAGAAAGGGTTGGCAATGGCTAAGACCTTAACCGTACAACTAACCGAATTGCTTAACGACTACAATAAAGAGATTCAAGATGTAGTCGACAAGGAAAGCAAAAAGGTTGCTATGGAAGGCGCTAAGACGTTGAGAAGCACGTCACCAAAGTCTCCACACGGTGGCGAATATGCCCAATCATGGAGAAGCAAAAAAGACGGTACTGGTTATCGTATTTACAACGCTAAGCACTACCGATTGACTCACTTGCTTGAGAATGGACACGTGGTTCGCAATCAGTTTGGCACATATGGGCGTGTTGGTCCTATCAAGCACATCAAACCTGTTGAGGAATGGGCCAAATCTGAATTTGAGGAACGAGTTAAGAAAGGCATAGAGGGATTAAACAATGAATGAACAATTGGCAATCTATCAGGTCTTGGAGTTGACCGGACTGCCTTGCGCTTACTCGCATTTCAAAGGCAGACAGACCATTGAACCACCTTATATAGTTTATATTGGTGATGGTCAGACCAACTTCAAGGCAGACAACACGTATTACTTCGGTCATAACAATTATCAAATTGAATATTATTTCAAAGAAAAAAATCCATATCTTGAGGCAGAAATCGAGCGTATTCTACTCGATAACGGCTACAGATATGACAAATCAGAGGACATCTATCTTGAAGATGAGGATGTCTTTTTAATTTATTATTACGTTTAAACGAAAGGGGAAACAAAATGGCTAATAAAGTCGAATTTGGTATTTCCAATTTACATATCGGCACGTACGCAGATAACAACGGCACCGTGACCATGGGCGAATCTTATCATCAGAAAGGCGCAGTTTCTTTTAGTCCTGAGGAACAGAGCGAAAATAACACTTTCTATGCTGATAACATTCCTTATTACTCAAGCTATACTGGTGGCACTTTTGAGGGTGACCTTGAAGTTGCTAAGTTTGACGATGAATTCAAGACACAGTTCATGGGCTATATTGAAAAGGCCGACGGTGGCATTGGCATCGTTAAAAATGCTACTAAACCGAATGTCTATATCGCTTTTGAAATCGATGGCGATGCTCAGAAGCGTAGAGTTATCATTTACAACTGTTCACTAGGTGCAATTAATCGTGAATATGCGACCGTTGAAGATTCAATTGAACCAGCCACTGAAACAGTTTCAGTAACTGCAAATGGTGACAACACAACAGGTCTAACAATGGTGTCTTACAACGAAGGTGACCAGGGTTATGCAACATTATTCACTGCACCTCCAGCGCCATCTTTAACTTAATCACATGAAACACACAAGAGGCTAGGCTCTGATGGCCTTGCCTCGCTTTTTTATTTAGAGGAGAACTACATGAGAAAAACAATCACTATCGGTGACAAGGAAGTCACATTATCCAACGGAATTGCATGGGCTTTGGAGTATCGTGACCAATTTAACGAGGACCCAATTCAAAAGCACATTCCATTGGTGGCCACTATTGGTGAAAGCATTGCTACGGTTTTGAGCGAAATGGACGGAGACAAGTTAACGCTCACGAATCTATCTAGATCCTTGCAAGGTCGTGTGTTTGAGTTGCTCATCCCATTGATGCAGACTGAGTTTTTAGACATCATCATCAATGTTACCTGGGCAATGGCTAAGGCTTGTGATGATGAGTTACCACCTCCAAGAGAATGGATTGAACAGTTTGACGAATTTCCGTTAGATGTGGTCGTTCCTGAAGTCTATGGATTATTAGTAAGTGGTTTTGTATCCACAAAAAACTTGAAGAGCCTGAGCAAGATGAAAGACAACCTAGTCGAACAAGCTCAGGCGAACAAGAATCAGAATTAACATTAGATACATTGCTATTGGCTGGGTTAGAACGTGGTCTCACGATGTCCGATATTGAACGTATGCAGATAGGTCGCTTGGTCGATTTTGTCGTAGCGTACAACGATCGTCGGAAAGAAGCTGATAAAGCTCAGAAACGAGAAGAGACCAAGAAGCGCAAGAAGAAACGCAAAGCTACCCAAGCCGATATTGATGCATTTTTTGGATAAAGAAAGTAGGTGATTCAATGGCATTAGGTGGAAACGTTAAAGGCATTACCATCGAGATTAGTGGCGATACCACCAAATTAGACAAAGCCCTTAATGACATTACAAGACAAACAAGAGCAATTGACACCGAACTAAGACAGGTCAACAATGCTCTCAAATTCAATCCTACAAGCGTGGCGCTTTGGTCAAATAAACAACAGTTATTGACCGAAAAAATCACGCAAACTAAAAACAGATTAGATGCCTTGAAGCAAGCTCAGAAAAAGATGGATGCTAGTGGAGTCGATAGAAACTCAAAAGAATATCGACAGTTACAGACCGAAATCGCCATTACAGAAAGCAAGCTCAAGACATTCAAAGCACAGTTAGCGAGTATTGGCAATGTGCGTTTAAAAGCGCTGAGCGAAAATTTCAAGGCAGTCGGTGATAAGGTCACTAAGCTAGGCCAAGACATCACGACCAAGTTAACCTTACCACTCGCAGCACTTGGCATTGGTTCGCTCAAGACAGGCGCAGACTTTGACACTGCAATGGCACAAGTAGCTGCAACGATGGGTAAGCCTATTGATGAAGTGCAAGACCTTAGGGATTTTGCAAAGGAAATGGGTAGTACTACTGCATTCTCAGCAAAGGAAGCGGCAGAGGGTCTAAACTACATGGCCTTGGCTGGATATGACACCGAGACATCTATGAAGATGCTTCCAACTGTCCTCAATCTTGCATCGGCCGGAGCTATGGATTTAGGCACGGCATCCGACATGGTCACAGATGCTCAGACTGCGTTAGGCCTATCTACCGATGATACTGTTAAATTGGTTGACCAAATGGCTAAGACTGCATCAACTACCAACACAAGCGTGTCACAGTTGGGTCAAGCTTATCTGACTGTTGGTGGTACTGCCAAAATGATGAAAGGTGGCACGGCCGAACTGTCTCAAGTCCTTGGCTTGCTTGCCGATAATGGTATCAAAGGCTCAGAAGGTGGTACGGCTTTGCGTAATATGCTCTTGTCACTGTCTGCTCCAACCGATAAGGCTGCAACAGTCCTGAATGGCCTTGGTGTCGAAGTGTTTGACGCTAATGGCAATATGAAATCCATGCAAGACATCATTGGACAGTTAAACAAATCCATGGAAGGCATGACCCAAGAGGAGAAGACGCAAGCCATTGCTAACATCTTCAACAAACGTGACATCAAGAGTGTTAATGCACTACTTGGAACGTCATCAGAACGTTGGGATGATGTAGCCGAAGCTATCGACATGGCCGGTGGTTCTGCTCAGCAAATGGCAGACACTCAGCTAGACACTATGAGTGGTTCGCTTACAATGCTCAAATCTGCCCTTGAAGGTGCAGCGATTGCTATCAGTGAACAGTTAGCTCCATATGTCCGTATGCTTGCAGAATGGTTGACCGGTTTGGTCGCTAAATTTAACAATCTAGACCCAAGTGTTCAACGCTTAATTGTCACGATCGGAGTGATTGCAGCTGCAATTGGTCCTGTGCTTATCATCGTTGGTAAGGTCATTGGATTCGTTGGTACGGTCATTGGCATCATTGGCAAACTTGGTGGAATGATTAGCACATTAGTGACAGTCATTGGCTCACTCAATCCTGTGGTCCTAATTGTTATTGCAGTTATCGCTGCGTTGATTGCTATCGGTGTACTTCTCTATAAGAATTGGGACAAAATCAAAGCTACTGCTATCAGTGTTAAGGACTCTGTAGTTAAGACATTCAACAGTCTCAAAGCGGCCCTTACAACGGCATTTAACGCTATTAAGAGCACGGCTACCAAAGTTTGGAACAGTATTAAGGATGCAATTACAAAACCGATTGAGAAGGCTAAAACGGCCGTTAAAAAGGCCATTGATACCATCAAGGGTCTGTTCCCTCTTAGCGTTGGTAAGATATTCAGTAATATCAAACTTCCTAAAATCAAGGTCAGTGGTGGTAAGGCACCTTGGGGCTTTATGGGCAAAGGTAAAGCTCCATCATTTGGTTTGGAATGGTTCGATAAAGGCGGTATTTTCAATAGCCCAACTATCATTGGTGTCGGTGAAAAGCGTCCTGAATTTGTAGGGGCATTAGATGACCTACGTCAAATCGTACGTGAAGAAAGTGGAGCTAGTGGCCAAATCGTGATTAACGTTTATGCAAGTGACAACATGAGCGTCAATGAGTTAGCCAACAAAGTCCAAAAGAAACTCATTGAGGCGCAAAATAGAAAGAGGGTGGCATGGTGATGATTGCTCATACATTAACATACGGCAATGTCTCATCTAGTGAACATGGAGTATATATTAGCGGCGAAGGAGTCTACAACGCTCCTGAGCGTGTGGTAGAGCTTGTTAGCATTCCTGGACGTAATGGTGCATTAACCATTGACCAAGGCCATTTTGATAACATCACCATTGAATACCCTTGTTTCACGTTTGCGACAAGCCAAGAGGAATTTAGACGCATTGTCAATAACTTCAAAAACGCTATGATTGCTCAAGGTGGCTATCAGAGATTGAGCGACGATTATAATCCTGATGAATATCGTATGGCTTTGTTTGTTGAAGGCATTGAATTTGAGCCTGTTCAATACGGACGTGCTGGATCATTTACATTATCATTCAATTGCAAACCCCAACGCTATTTAACGGACGGTGACAATGAGGTCACTATCACTAATGGCTCAACATTAAACAACCCAACATTATATGACGCAGAACCTCTGCTTCAGGTCGAGGGATACGGTGATATTGAGTTTAACGGGTATAAAGTGACTATTGAGAATGCGACTATGGGTAATGTCATTGCTTTAAACCGAGGAAGCTATTCATCAGCTGATGCAAGTTTTAACACAACTTTGACTTTCAACAAATCAATGTTCAATACCGGTGATGCTTTGACTCTTGACATGGGGGTACAAATTCGATTTTCGCTTTCTAAAAACAACTCAACCGCTTCACACAGTGGCAATGGAACGCATGAGTTGACCGGTGGACGTACGGCATGTCAATTAATTGATACTTTACCTATCAATCTGAATGTCGGAACGTCTAGTACAGATACCGACACGCTAACAATGAGCTTGAGGGATTCAAACAACAATAGCCATGCTTTATCAGTAGTTTTGACAAGCGTTTTTGACGGTGATGAAACTATCACTCTTAGTGTGGCTATCAGCGGCGAAGCATATGCGCATTATCAAAGCAGTCCTACCAACGTATTGACATGGTCAAACGTGGTTGGTGATTCTAGCCTTTTGATTCTAGGTCATCCTACATATATCGATTGTGAAATTGGTGAAGCCTATAAATATGAGAACGGTAGTCTTGTAGGACTCAATAGCTACATTGATTTAGGCTCAGATTTGCCTAAGCTATCAAGTGGCATTAATCAATTCACATTGAGCGACACAATCACATCATTGATTGTTGTACCTAGATTTTGGCAACTGTAGAGGTGATGAAAGATGATACCAATCTTATTTGAAAGCAACGAAACTGAGTTTGACAATAATGGCTTAGGTAGACTGAGGGACGCTATATCCGTAGTCGTTACTGAGGGTCGAAATGATGTCTATGAATGTGATTTCGAGTATCCAGTAACTGGAGCACATTTTGATGACATTATCCCAGGTAGAATAATCGGAGTTGAACACGACTACACCAATGATCTTCAACCGTTTGACATATTGAGCTACTCAAAGCCAATCAATGGTGTGGTCACTTTCCACGCAGTACATATAAGTTATCGATTACGCAAAGCAGTCGTCACGGCTACGTCTATCAGTAGCCTCGATGATGCCTTTGGTGCTTTCAATAATGCGATTCCATCACTTGGTTTTGCGTTTAATAGTGACATCACTAGTACCAACTATATCAGTGCTTTTGACGGTATCCCAAAATCCATCAGAACCATCATGGGTGGAGTTGAAGGTAGTATCCTAGATGCCTATGGTGGCGAATATGAGTTTAATAGATTCAATGTAACGCTATATCGCCAACGTGGAGTTGATAGAAATCTAACTATCAGATACGGACTAAACATGACCGAGTTCCAAGAGGATGCAGATTATACCGAATCATACAATGCTTGTGTAGCCTATTGGACCGGTCAAGATGGCAACGGAAATGACACTGTAGTTACTACCGGTTTGGTTGAAAGTGGATATAGTGGTTATAACAACAGAACTGAGGTGGTTGCGTTAGATTTGACAGACAAATTTGAGACTATTCCATCTGTAGCCGATTTGACTGCTGAGGCTCAGAATTACATGAGCAATAATCAAACATACTTGCCAACTCAGACTATTAGCGTGAATTTCATTAATCTACGTGACACAATGGAATATCAACATTTAGCTCAGCTGTATGAGTGCAACTTATGTGACACTGTCAATGTGGTATTTCCACGCTATAACGTTGAGGCTAGATTCAAGATAGTCAAGACTGTGTATGATGTACTTTTGGAACGCTATAACGGTATGGAATTAGGATCGTTACAAATGACATTGAGCGAGGCACTTGGCATTGCTCAAAAATAGGAGGATTTAATATGACTAGATTAATGGATAAACAATTTTGGAATTATGCATTAGGCAGAGCTTTCCGTACATTTTTGCAAGGCTTCGTAACTTTGATTGGTACTGACATGGTCAATATCATTGATGTGCCTTTTGCATCTATCTGTGGTGTAGCTTGCACTATGGCATTGGTTAGCCTCTGTACATCAATGATTGCTCGTTTACCTGAAGAGGACGATAGCGATGAATGAGGCTATTAGTGTTCAAGTCTTGATTACTGTAGTCGGATTTGTCATCACGATTTTAACTTTCACGAATACACGCAAAAAAGACCTTGAAGATGACACCAAAGAAAGAACAAAGATGTATACCAAGGTTGATGAAACGTGTAATCGCATTAATGAAATCCTTCGCAGCGTTGATAAGATGTCTATCAAATTTGATGACGTGTCACATTTGCAACTTCGTCATGACGAACAAATCAAAAATGTCTATAGAATGCTTGATGATCATGACGATAGACTCAAGAAGTTGGAGGACAAGTAACGTGGCTGAAAGAGAGGATATGGAATTGTTCTTAGATGAACTTTTGAGAGGAGGCAATACGGATGAACATTGATATTATCCCAAATGGTGCTATTAAGAGAGTACACGTCAGTCAAAATGACGTGGGCAGAACGTTGACGTTTGAACTGTTCAACAATTCAACATCTTACGAAGTACCAAGTGGCGCAACTGTTAAAATTCAAGGCACAAAGCCGTCAGGGCTTGGATTTAGCGAAACTTGTACAGTAAGTGGTAACGTGGCTACTATCGATACAACCGAAGCGATGACTGACGAAAGTGGGAACATCCAAACTGAGCTATCAATCAGTTATGATGATGTGGTCATTGGTACATCAAATTTTGTTCTTGCAGTTGAGAGAAACCCACACCCTAGCAACACGACTGACGGCACACAAATTACGGCTCAATCACTACAAGCTCAGATTGACGATTTGAGAGACGAAATCGAAAGTGTCGATATTGAAACCGATACAACCCTATCAGTTAGTGGTAAGCCAGCTGATGCTAAGGCAGTGGGGTTATTGCTTGATAACTCTGTGTACAAATACACAATAGACAAATCTATATCGACATCATCACCTTTTGTTCAGAACGATGAAACAAATTGGTCAAGTGCTATTGTTCCATGCACAGAAGGTGATGTTTTCATGGTAAAAGGATATGGAGGCAATAGCACACGCTTATGGTTTTTCAGTGACAGTGAAGGGAATGTGCTAACGCAATCAGATAGTGGATTGCATATTGATTATTATGTCAAAATCGTATCACCAGCAAACGCTAGTTATTTGAGCGTAAACAGTAAGTATACGAATATTGAGGGTTCGCTTGTTAAAGGAACTTTTATTCGTGATGAATTGAAGGTTGTGGGGGTTAAGTTGGATGGTGATGATAGTTATCAAAAAGACCTCATTAAAAGCGTTGGATGGTCTTTTGGTTCAATTGGTTCTGACGGTTCAGAAAGTAGCTATCAAAATAGAATAAAGTCGGATTTCATTGACGTATCTATATATGACTCAATTACGTTCAACATAGACAGTGGTTATAAATACAGTCTTACATATTATTACGCAGACAAGAGTTTTGGTGCTGATACACCATGGAAGACTCAGAAAGAAGTCGTAACTTTAGACCGTGCATATAAATACATGAGAGTTATTTTGGCGAATACGGGCAATACCAACTGTGAAATACAGTACGTTGAACATTGTACTTGCAAGGGCAACTTGCTATTGCGCGCAAAAACAAATGCAATTGAGGATGAAATCAACAGTGACGAGATTACGCTGAATTCATGGAAGATTGGCTATGTATATGCTAACGGTGGAGTGGATATTACCGGTCAACCTCAATACGTTTGTACGTGTGCCACTCAAACGCTACCGTTTGACATATTTGTCTCATGCGACATTGGTTATCAATTCGTTGTTCGTTTTTACGAAAACGGAACACCGTCATCAGCCGTAGGATTTACGAGAGGCTCTGTTTTTGTACCAAAAAACACACCTTTTGTAATTAATATGTCGAAAGTTCCTTTGGAAAACGTTGCAGATGCATCAGATTATAGTAAGCATATACATCTTACGAAAGCCGACAAAGGGTTGCCATATTTAAGGAAGCCAACTTTGAAAGTTGCGATATTAGGCGATAGCATTTCATCATATAGTGGCATTAGCGAAACAACTCAGTCATTACAGTCACCATACTACCCAGTTGGTGACGTTACCTCAGACACTCTGATGTGGTGGCACATTGTAGCCGAATATCTAAACGCAGAATCTATCGCAGTAAGTGCGATTTCACGTTCAGCATATTATGATTATAGCGAAAGTGCATATCCACCAATGTATACTGACGATAGAATCACAAGATTAGGAACAAACGGCGAACCTGACATTATATTTGTCAACGCAGGCACAAATGACGGATTTGTGAATCAAAATGCAGACTTAAGCTATGAATATGACGTTACTGTTTTAAGTGGTCTTACAAATTCGACAATGAAAGGCATTGCGTTGACGATTCGTAAATTACAAGTGGCATATCCTAATGCTAAAATCGTCATGATGATACCTAAACAAGTCAAATTAGCAGATATGGTCACTGGGTATGACAACACACGAGTATGTCGTATCGCTTCAGAAATAGCTGAACTATCAGCCATTCATGGTGTGTACAAGGTCATTGATTTACGAAAATGTGGAATCAATCAATCTAATGTAGCCTCATACATGCAAGACGGAAGCATACATCCAAATGCTTTAGGCATGAGGTATATAGCTCAGTACATCATTGACGAATTGACGAATTAAGAGGTAACACAATGACAATCAAACTAGCAAGCGCACGCATTGACGAGAACGGTCGTGCTATCGGTGGCAAAGCCGGAGACCAAACAGGCAAGGAGTTAGCGACTCAGAACGCTTATATTTGGAGTGGTGGTTGGGACTGTTGCATCAGAATTAAGAACAAGACTAAGCGTGACAGATACATCAAGTTTATCAAATGGGCTTGTGGTAGTCCTTTAATCGGCTATGACCAAAATCAACGCTTGACCTTGTACAACGCTTTGAAAGCATTAGATTTCGACTATAAGAAACTGAGCAAAAAAGTTGAATGTGATTGTTCTAGTTTAGTAGCGTGTGGGTTAATCGTGGCAGGATTTACTAAAATCAGCCCAAAAGCAACGACACACTACAATAAGGATATTGCTACAGATTTATCACTTGTAAAGACGATGAAAAAGCAGTATCCTAACTCATTTACTTATTTTGATTCCAAATACAAAAATGGCAATCATACTAAAAAATCACGATGGTGGAGAAATGGTGATATATTGATTAAATATGGTCATCATGTGGTGACTGTGATCAGTGGTGGCAATGTTCCATCTGAGGCAGTAAAGGCGATACCTGACATCAGCCATTATCACCCAGTGAGCAACTGGGCAAAGGTCAAAAGCGATTGCTCATTTATGATTAGTAAGGCAACTCAGGGAACTTCATACGTTGACCCAACTTTGAATGGCTTTATCAAAGGATGCGAGAAAAACAAAATCCCTTACTATCTCTATGCCTACTTGAACAAAGGCAATGAATTGTCTCAAGCAAAATTCTTGGTCAAGACATGCAAAAGTAAGGTAGGTTCATACTTCCGTGGCTATGTCTTAGATGTTGAAGCTAACAACTCAGCGAGCAATGTCAAAGAGGCATTGATTTGGCTATCTAAGCAGTCACCAAAATGCATGATTTATACCGGTTGGTCACAGTATTCAAAGTACAAATCTGTTATCGACTACCGACCATCAAACTGTGCTTGGTGGGAAGCTAGATACGGCGATAACACAGGCTATTACGACACAAAATATCCATGCCATACTAATGTTGACTTGCATCAGTACACTTCACAAGGCAAATGTGACGGTATCAAGGGAAGTGGCAAGGTAGACTTGAATATGATTGTATCGACCAAGAAAAAGCTATCATGGTTTATTAACAAGTAATCGTTCCATTCAAACTGCGACGATTCGGCAATCGTTGCAAATTGCTTGAAACTAAAAACAAGCGACAAGCGATTAAAACAAGCGACAAGTGATTGACTTGCAACTAACTTGCAACTAACTTGCAACTAGGTTGCAATATTGTTGCAACATTGGTATAATTCATTTAACAATACTCACTAGTGACGGAATAGGTAGACGTTGAGCGTGCTGAAAGGGCATGGATGCATACATGATTGTCGCACGCGATTTCTTAAAACCCTTTCATGCAAGGTGCAAATCCTTGCCTAATGAGACATTATGATAAGGAACAATTGTCGGAGAAGGCTCACCATAATGGTGGGTCTTTTTATTTGCAAAGATTTATGTTAAAATAAAGATGGTCGAAATAAGGATGTGGTGTAATGGTAGCACATCAGTCTCCAAAACTGTTGGTGAGGGTTCGAGTCCTTCCGTTCTTGCCAATTCAATAGTACTAAGTGCAAGAGTAGCCACCCAAAAGGTGGTGTTTTCTTTTGTTTTGCAATGTGTTATAATGTATCTACAGACGCAACCGTGTATACGCAGGGGACACGTTAAATAAGCCTTGTACGATTTGACCTCAGACTGTTGCTAACGAGGTCGAATCACCACTTGCATCCGTGATAGCACCCACGTAAAACGCCGAAGGACCAAGATGATTCGTGATGATGCAAGGCGAATCACGGCGTCCAAGCAGAAACCCATCGTTACTTTGAGGAGTACGGTGGGTGTTTTCTTTTTGCTTCAACAACCATAATAAAACCCACTGTGTCTGATCAGGCATGGTGGGTGTTTTTATGTGCAAAAATAACAAAAATGTTATAAAATCTATTGACTAAATATAACAAATATGTTATATTATAGTTAAGGAAAGGGTAGTAATAAACCTGATCCAAATCAAGAAAGGGAGGACATAACAATGTTTAAAGATAATAGATACATCAACGCAGGAACTAACGAATTCTACAGATACGGACATAAGGCCGTAGAAATGTTAGAGGCTTGTTTAGAACCTAACGAAAAAGGTTATTACAGTATTTGTACGGATGGTGGCAAATACTACACAATCGGCACAAGCGAAGGCAGATATGGTGAATATGCAAGATTTGGTGATACTTGCTTTTCAGTAAACAAAGGCGGATTCATGTGGGCAAAGGAAGGTACTCCAAAAGCTGAGGTTTTCGTTAAAGCTATCAAAGGCATGATCGCAGCTATGAATAAAAAGAACCAGGAAAGACTTGCTTACCTGGAGTCATTGAATGAAGATGATGAATAAGGAGAATGAGGCAATGTTTAATATTCCGATTGCAAAGATTAATGCTCTGATTAATTTATTGAGAGAAACAAAAGATAAAAACATAAAAGCTATGATTTTACAAAGCTTTATTGCTGAATATGGCCCAGTGCCTGACGAATACGGTGGCATTATCAAAGGTATTCTTGAAGAAGAAGCTAAGGAAAGAGAGGACAAGACAATGGCAAAATATATAGTGGTTACTTACAGATTAGACAAGTACGGAAATATTGGCGATGAGTGGTTTGAATTGGAAACTGATAATCGTAACGAAGCTATAGAACGTGCAGTATATGAAGCCGACACATCTAATGATCCACATTACGGTGTTGAACTTAGAGAAATCGATGAAGTGGTAGATGTTGATGAAGATGGTGAAATGATTAACTATAACTATTCATCAATCGACTTCCACATGGAAGCTGAAAAGCTCCAGTTGCTCAGACGTTCAAGATTGTTCAACATGAAAGCCGTTTGTGAAGCCGCTGGAGTCAGTTATGGCTCTTGGAGACAATTCAAGAACGGTAATCAAGGTTTGAACAATAGAGCTTATGAGAAACTAAAGAAAGTAATGGACCAAGCGTGATGCCTGGTCCTTTTTTTGTGTAAGTAATTAACTATAGCCACTTGGTGACCATCAGTTACTTAGATTGTTCAGTCATAGAACTCTATAGAATCAATATGCTTGTCTTCGTTGATATTAATAGCTTTGATGAATCTGTGCCAAAAGATGTACTTGTTCTGTTCATTCAACATTTGATACACACCAATCACGTCAAGCTCTAAAATCTCATTTACGGCCTTGTTTTCACGCTTCTCAGCTATTTGTTCAAGGTCGTGCAAATCGCTCTTAAATCGGCTTATTTTGCGTGTATGAGTGTCTCTATCAATCATACCATCGATATATAACTCGTTTGTTCTGTCTATTTTAGCTTTGATGGATTTAATTTTGTCAGCTACGTCAGGAATTTGAGAGTTGCGGTGGAATCGCTCTTTTTCTTTATGTGCGAAAATTGGCAGCTTCTCCAACAGTTCGGCTTCAATCCTGTCTTCACGTACTGAGGTACGATAAGGGCATTTGTTGTGTTGAGCTTTGACCGCATGTACACATTTGTAGTAGCGGAACGTATTCTTACCACTTTTATTCGTGTAGCCAAACATATGACTGCCACAAATTGGGCAGACTATCAAGCAACTAAACATGTATTGATTCCGTCTTGGTGTCCTCTTGATGTTCTTACTTAGCTTTTGTTGGACACGATTAAATAAGGCTTCGTCAATCAAGGCTTCACAGAAATTGCCATTTCCATTATGCTTGCCTATGTAGATTTCATTCTTGAGCATATCACCGAGAGAGCGATGGGAGCGGTTATATCCATATTCCTGGTTGACCGCTTCCCATGTCGCATATTTGTTATTGTTTGAATCGAACAACTCAAAAATTCTAATAGCTATGTCCTTTGTATCCTCATCAATAACAAGATGCTTATCTTTGATTTTGTAACCAAGTGGAGCAGAGCCACTAAGCACTTCACCAACAGACTTTTTGTATTCAAACACGTTGCGAATTCGTTCGCTTGTCTTCTCACGCTCACGTTGAGCTAGCGATAGTTTTAGATTGAAAATGAATTTGCCATCGGCCGTGGTGGTGTCAATGTCATCCTCTTGGATAGCCTTGATACTGACACCTTTAGCCTCTAGATCCTGAACAATAATATTAGCGTCTAGCAGATTTCTTGAGAATCTATCGAGCTTGGTAAACAGTATGATGTCACCTTGTTCAGCTTCATTGAGCATCTTTTGTAATGCTTTTCGCTTGGTGATACTACCACCACTAATGCCCTCGTCTGTATAAACACCTTTAATGGTTAGATTATTGTCTTTGCAGTATTGTATTAATGATTCCTTTTGAGCCTCCAACGAATAACCAAACTTGACTTGTTCGTCATGGCTCACTCTTGTATAAATTAATGCTTCCATGATATAATTAACTTGTTCATAATAATGAATCCTCGTTTGATGTAATGGGTAAACTTTGGATTTATATTGAGACTCCTTTCTTTTCGCCTCTTGGCACCGTGGTGGGTGCTGAGGGGCATTTTTATTTGCTACGATTTATGATGTATTCGCTCAGCTCGTCAATATCTACATCCATCAATTCACATAATTTAATGACATCGTTGAAAGTAATTGTTTGCTTGCCTCGTTCGATGTCTGATAACCAGGAGCGACCCATTCCCATTTGTTCATTTAGTTCTTGCTGCTTCAAGCCTTGCTCTTTACGCATCTTCATGATAGCTTGGCCTATGGTTTTATCGTCAATATTAATCATATAAATCACCTTCCTTACTTATATGATAAACTAAAATCGGACTTTATCCAACCAAAAATAGGTTTATAATAAGTAAAAAAATAATTAAAAAAAATAAAAATCGGTTGATATCCGAGTCTATATACTGTATAATTAAATTGTCGGATGTAGTCCGACAGAAAGGAGAGAGATATGCAGAAATTTAGTATCAAAGCGATTAGAGCCAATCTTGACATGACTCAAGAAGAATTTGCCAAGGCAATCGGTATGCCTATTTCAACCTACCGACTCAAGGAACAAGGCAAGAGTGACTGGACTTACAAAGAAGTAATTGCAATCTCAGACTTTGCCAAGATTCCGTTGAGTAAAATCTCAGTAGACTAATTTTTTTAATCGCAAACTCGGATGGAATCCGAAATGATAGCTTATCTAATCGCATTGTTAGAACAACAGGAAGGAGTCAAACATGAAGCAAAAGAAGCTAATACTCAGACCATGGGTGATTGAGGTAGTTACTGACATCATCCTCGCTATTGGGATATTCCTGATGGTCTTGGTCGCATTTACGCATTAAAAACTAAACAAAGTGGTGGAGCGTTATGGAGGCACGTCAGAACCGTTAATACATACTATTTTTACCCTCCGATAATATTATATTTCTACTTTCCTAAAAATTGAGCATACATGAACATGAGTTAAGCGACTGCCGTCAATGCTGACGTGTCTCTGTAAGGCTCTGCCACAATAAAAAAAGAAAGGAATATTATTATGAACATCACATTACACGAACAACTAAAGCCTTATGTAGCCAAGGCTGAACAAGATGGCTACAGATATGTAGAGTGTATGTCTCATGAGCATACTGCATATCTCGCAAAGAATTGCTTTCCTGAAGAGAACAGAACAATGCTCATTGGTATCCGTGATGACGGTGTCCACATTTGGGAAGACACACAGAGTCACGCTGACAACTGCGTCATACCATGGATGCATGAGGTGTACCATGGAGAATAAGGCAAAAGAAGCCATCAAGCTATTGGATGGCTATTCTTATATTATTGCTGCAATTAATGACGATGGCGATGTGTGTGTCGGCTCAGAAGGAAAGACGAGGGAAATCATAGAGCTTGTCTCTAAAATCCTAGCTGAGCTTATTAAAAATGCGGTCGAAGGCGTAGATTGTTCCAAAGGTCAGGCCTTCAATGTCGTGATTAAAGAAGTTATCAAGACAACATTGACCAACTTGGTCACCGACCAGTTACTTAATGACGTAGACACGGAAACTGCTTTAGATCATGACTTGCTCAAGGGTCTGAAGGAAGATTTGCTATGCTAACGAAAGAACAAATCAACGCAGTATACCGTCACAAGGCTGAAGTCCTTGAATCGCTACTACCAACCTTGCAGATGATTGACGCTTGTAATGAACTTGAGGAGCTTCTACATGTTGTCGAAGACGGTGAGGAGACTGTCTATTGCTATTTCAGCGATGGCAGAGAAACCCCAATCAATGTCACGGCAGACAGTGAACTGGCTATGATTGGCGATGTCATCAGGGGGCTATTAAGATGATTAACTTCAAAGCCTTGCAGTTCTACCTGATGAAGCAACAGGAATTTCTGACGTACCTCAAGGACAGAGCCAACGAGGTAAATATCACATCAGACTATTACGAAGAGAAGCTCAAACCAATCATTGAACGTGACTTACTGGATATTCTTCATGATCGTCACGCAGACAAGCCAAGTTGTAGTTGTGATTGTACATTTTTAGCCACCAAAGATGGCGAGAGCATGTGCATGGTCACCACCATCCATGAGGATGCTATGCCATGTCTGAAGCAGTTCGGCAGATGTGCGTGGTACCGTAAAGAGCCCGTTGTGTTAGGTGAAGAAATGGCAGAGTACCTTGCATATCGTAGAAAACTGGAGAAGAAGTTGACATCATACCAAGAACAGAAGAAGGGAGACATCATTATATGAACATTACAAGCGGATTAGAGGACAAGTTTGAAAACGTAATGATTGCAGTTGAGGAGCTTAAAACGGAGCTTCAAGCGATGGAAAACGAGATTAACGATTTAAGCGGCGAAGCGGTCGACATCGAAGACTATCAAGGCCTTAAGGACGATATAGCCGATTACATCATCGCAGTCCAGACAGATAACGAAGATGGACAGGCAATAATGTTAAGAAATTTGATGGCGTATTTCATGCGTGATGAGTGTGAGAACATCGCGAAGGAAATCGAAAAAGCAGAAGGGAGAAGCATATGGGATTAGGAGTTTTAGTTCTTGGCGAAAGTGGTTCAGGCAAGTCAACATCGTTAAGAAATTTTAATAAATCTGAAGTTCTTGTCTTCTCAGTGGCCGGCAAACGTCTGCCATTTAGAAGCAAGCTCAATACAGTTAATTTAAGAAATATGAGCGGCGGTGAACGCTACGAAGTCATCACCTCTTATTTGTACAAGTACCAAGAAAAATGCAAGACGTTCGTCATCGATGACAGTCAGTACCTGATGGCATTTGAAGAGATGGGCAGATGGGCAGAACAAGGATACGGAAAGTTCTCCCAGATGGCCTTACATTTCAAAGAGCTTTTGGACACGATCGCATCACTCAATGATGACGTAGTGGTTTATCTGTTACATCATACCGAAGCTGATGATTATGGCCGACTCAAGGCGAAGACGGTCGGCAAGATGTTAGACAGTAAGTTGACTGTTGAGGGTCTGTTTGAGGTGGTGCTGATGGCCGTTAATGACGATGGTAAGTATTGCTTTAAGACACATAACGATGGCACTAGCACAGTCAAGTCGCCGATTGGCATGTTTGATGAGGACAGTATTGATAATGACCTCAAGGCGGTCAATGTGGTGATTAGAGATTATTTTGATATGGATAAGAAAGGGGAATAGATATGATTAATAAACCTACAAATTGGCAAGGGGGCAAAAAACACGAAGCCCAAGAATTTGAACGCTTAACACCTGGAGGCTATGTCTTCACGATCATGAACGCTAGACCACAGGGCGACAACTGCATCAGACTCAGCTACGACATCAAAGGTGGCAAGTTTGATGGCTATTTCAGAAAGCAATATGACAGATGGGGTGGCGGTTGGAAAGGTACTGAATATCAGGCCATTATGAAGAAGAACGGCGACCCATTGCCAAGTTTTGAGAACTTCATCTATTGCGTAGAAGCGAGTAACAGAGGCTACACATGGGCATGGGATGAATCAACGCTCAAAGGTAAGGTTGTTGGTGCAGTCCTGAGAGAGGAAGAGTGGATTAATGACCAAGGAGAAGTTAAGACGAGTCTCAAAGTCGATGAATGGAAGACTGTGGCAGACATCAGCAATGGCAACTTCAAAGTAAGAGACATTAAGCGTGTTGATAAGCCTCAGGCGCAACCACAAACCCAGACACGTCAACAGGTCAATAGCGACTTCAACATTGAAGATGATGACATCCAGTTCTAATGGCTGAATTAAAGGTCATAGTCATTGATTCACGTGAAAAGCCTCAGATAATCAAGGGCATCAAGGAAGCATTTGAAAAGGATGGCTATGACCACATCACTAGAGGGTTACTGGTAGGCGATTACATGTTCTACCACAACCCTTCATATGTTATTGACCGAAAACATAGCATTAGTGAGTTGTGCCAAAACGTCTGTAGCGGCGACCATCACCGATTTAAGCGCGAACTTGAGAAAGCTAAGAAGTTAGGTACACATATGTGCATCCTTGTTGAGGACGGCGATTATCACGACATTAGCGATGTTGCCAAGTGGGTGAACCCAAGACGCAAGACGAACCTAAGAAGCCCAACAGGCAAGACGCTTGCAAAAGCATTGGATACCATAGCATGGCGATATGATGTTGACTTTGAGTTTTGTGAGCCTGAGGACACAGGCAAGCGAATCATAGAGCTACTTGAGGAGCACGATCGCGATGAATGAATTCGGCTACATTAAGATACATAGACAGATGACAGAGTGGGAATGGTACACAGATCCATATGTCAAAGGCATGTTCATTCACTTGCTGATAAAAGCCAACTATAAGGATTTGAGATTCAAGGGCAAAGTCATCAAGCGTGGGCAACTGGTCACTACTATTCGACATTTGGCAGAGCAGTTAGACTACTCACCGAACACAGTAAGAAGGTGCTTGAAGGTGCTAAGACAAACACACGAAATCAAGTACACTGCAACTAGAAGTTATACGCTCATCACGATTTTGAACTTTGATAAGTATCAAGAAAAAGATGTTAAAGGTGTATCACGTAGTGTGTCATCTGTTGATACGCAAGGTGATACAGAGTTAAGAAATAATAGAAACGCTTATTTCGGAGTCGTTAAGACTCCTCCGAATAAGCAAGAAGTTAATGCCGTGGCTGATGAGGAGAAGCCAAAAGGCAGACCAATGATGATGCGTGACGAGAACGGCAAACTTGTCATAATCGAGGAGGAAGGAGACAAAGACGATGGATAAGATGAGCTACTATGATGAGTTAATCGGCATGATCGTCAAGAATCCTGAACTGCTCAAGGGCGACACGCTAGACAGTGATGTGTTACCAAAGGAACACAAACAAGCCTATGACGTCATCAAAAGATGCTATGACAGATACGAACGCTTTGACCTTGGGATGATGACAAACATAGCCATGAAGTTGGACGTGTTCGACATCATGGCATGGTCTGAGCAAGTGCAGCGATATAGCCCAATTGACTATAAGCACCTCAAAGACATCATCGTTGATTTGAAGCGACAGGAAACTATTGGGGAATTCTACGAACGCATGAACACAGGCATGATTGATGTGACCACGTTCATCAGTGCAGTGAATCTGTACAATAACAACGAAGAGGGAAACTTAAAGAGGCTTACTGAATTTGAATTTGACCGATTCATGGCGAAACGTGACACACGCATTCAGTTCCACGACTTCAAGAAGATGGGAGAGCAACACATCAACGAGGGTGACTTCGTAGTGATTGCTGGAGCTACTGGAACAGGTAAGACGACATTGGCTATCAATTTAGCCTTAGACCTTGCTGAGAGCTATCCTATCATCTACGTGAACATTGAACTGTCTGAGGATGTGCTAATCAAAAGGATGATGGGGTCGTATACGAACACATTAATGGACACAATCGACAATCGTGCAAGCGTGCCACAATATGAACTTGAACAGATGGCGAAGTTTAGAATGTTCTTATCACAAAAGCAGATATATGTAGCTACAGGTTCGCAGACAGTAGAGACCATCCAACAGATGATTGCATCGTTTGACCAAGACAAACATTTCATAGTGATAGTTGACCATATCGGCAGAATCACAAGCGACAAGGATAGCTATGAGCGAATGACTCAGACGAGTATCGCAATTAGAAACTTAGCTCTTGACTATAACTGTACTGTTTTTGGTCTGTGTCAGCTAAACAGAGGATTTAAAAACGAAGTCGAGCCAAATAATAGCTTGCTTCGTGATAGTGGCGAAATAGAGCAATCTGCTAGAAAGGTCATGTTCATGTGGGATTACCACGATGAGGAGAACCCAGGAGCTGACGGTTATTATATTTGGTTCACCAAGAACGATAGTGGACCATGTAGCATGATACCTGTCAAATTCAACAAAGAAACGCAGAGGATTAGAGAAGATGGATGAGGAAAGGCTAATAACTGAGGTTGCAGTGATGAGCTACATCATCAACTTTCAACCAAAGGACGTACCAATCACGCATAGTTATTTTAAATTCGAGGTGATAGCCGACATATTCAGATGGTGGCATGAGATGGATTACATACCAACTAGGCACATAAGCGTTGAGGAAAGCTTAGTGATTGATATGTGTCTTGATATCGATAACGCTTCGCCTGGATCCTCAGCGTTCTTAACCGATTGCAAGGCTTTAAAAGAATGGAGAGACGAATGAAATCTAACAATTATGAACACAAGTACTATATGCTCAAGCGCAAATACCTGATTGATACACGCGAGTTAAAAGCTGAGCGAAAGAAGTACACGAAGCTCAATAAGGATTTAGAGAATGAAAACGAGAAAATGCGCGGCAATATTGCGAGACTAAAACGCGACTTAAAGGTGGCTAAGGATACCGATTACGCAGATGAATTAAATCGCGCGACCGTTCAGATTAAACGCTTGAAAGAGAAGATTGAAGCGTTAAAGGTTTCGCTTGATGCAGTCAAGGGCGTCAACCCTCAAGACATCTGGATGATTGAGGACTATCCGAAGCTAAGAGCTAGATTTAAAGAATATGTTGAAAAACATTGAGGTGATGTTATGGGCATGAACGATGCAAAAATCAGAGAATGGCAACTTGAATTGTTTGAGGAAGCCAAAGCGAGAATAGGCTACGAAAGTCTTGAATTCAACACAGGCAGTTTGATGACGATCATCAGCGAATTATTGAATATGCTCGATGATGCTGAGGGTGACTTAGAGAATCTCAAGGATGAATTCAAACAATACCGAGAAATGATTGAGGAAAACTACCGACCACTCACGGCTCGTGAAAAGGGTTGGTGGTAACATCTCATTAGATTAATTTACTCACTCCACCATTCACTAATGCAGACGGCTGAATATTTATTAAATATATAAGTGCAAGAAAATGTAATTTTTAATCAATCGATAAACGCAACGATTAAGCAAAACTCTTATGAACTATATGTGATTTGATGAGAAGATTAGGGAATTCACGCATAGAGTCTTAGGTTTTAGTTGAATTTTATTCACCAAGAATCAGCATCCGTTTGTTGTATAACCATGTCCAGGCACGGACTCAGAGCAGACTATGAGATTAATGCTGATTCAAAACTATTAACCGTCAGGTATTACACAGTTATTACAGAAAGGAAGTGTAAAATCTCCTTAGCACTTAAATGTTTACAATCAAGCATCCCTAAAGACTGGTTGATGCTATTCATCTCATGGCTTGACGGTCTCTCGTTGCCGTCTGTAGTAGTGAGTGGTGGAGGTATAGGAGAACATTATGAAACATACAATGGGCAACTGTACAAATTGTATTGATTGTTATCACTATAGGCCTAAGGAAGACAATGATGGATGTCTTGAGGACGGATGGTGTCTAAACGGTTTATATGTGGGTAAGAAGAAAGTCGCAGATATAACATCAGTTCACTGGAATGATGGTGGCGGTTGTTATGACTGGGAAGATGCTGAAGACAGAATCACACATTTTGAAGCGATGACACGAACGGTAGACCCAAGCAGAACAGGATTAGAGAAACTTTATTATGAAAAGTTGTTGAAAGAAACAAAGGAGACAAGATGAAAATTTTAACGATTATATTGGCTACATTGTTCATCGTGGACAATATAGCTATATACTTTCTGATTGATGCAGTGTTGTATCTATTTGATCGTGATGATCGAGTGGAGAGACTTATACAACTTGTGAGGGGGATGGTGAAGGATGACTAAAGAAGAAGCATTAAATAAAATCATCGAATATTGCAAAAACGGAAGTAAAACACCTGTTAGCGACTTTTGTAGAATACCATGCTCTGTATGTCCGTTTAATGACGATAACTGTGAGAATGTTATTGCCGATGTTTTAACCGAACGTCTCATCAAAGCTGAAGAGCATCAGGAGACGAATTTAGAACATTTTAGAGGGAATGTTGTCTTTATTGAGTCAGGTGGAGTAATTCATATTAATTTAAAAAACGGATGGGAAAAAAGCTACAGTGACGATAAAAGTGTTATAGATTGGATTTTATTACCATATGAACCACCAAAGTATAAGCTAACTCAGTTTGAGTATGATTTATTGGATTCGGCTAATCCTACTTGGGCACATGAGAACAACAATACCGAACTGTGTGATTTTGGATATTTAACAAGACTTATTGACAAAGGCTACTTTAAGGGTTTTCCGACTGATGTACCAATCAGGGATATCCTTGCTGATTGCGAGGTGATTAACGAATGAAACTAAACAAAAAGGCTCTCGATGAATATATCAGAATCACTAGAAAGTATTACCGTACTGGTGATGCTGATATATTAGCGCATAAAGGAGAAATCCAAGAATCGTTAAATATATATTTTGGTTATCACGATTCATTAAGCAACATTATAGATGCTATGTGTCATCAACGTGGACGAAAGTTTACCAACAAAGAGATTTATGATGTTGTGACATTGCTAGGTTATGAAATCGAGGTAGTTGAGGAATGACAGTAAGAGAACTGCTAGAAGTCTACAGATTAGATGGCCAAAAAATTGGAATTTACGAGAACGGTAAAATGTTGGCGATGTTTAACGATAAAAAAGAAGCGATAAATGTCTATGGAAACTGCAAAGTCAAGACTGTTAAATGCTCATGGCAAAACATCCTTTTGTCATATGTGTGTTTAAATATATCGATTATGAGAAAGGAAGATATGAGAGGTGGTTGAGGATGAGACTGATTGATGCAGATGCGGTAGTACTTGAATACGACGGTCTTGAACACATTTCACCGTGCGACTTTAGAGGAATCGCAGAATATTTTACAAAGCAAATTATGGCAATGCCAACTGTTGAATCAAGACCAAAAGGCAAGTGGATAAGCTTTAGGACTGGTAACGGTCTTATTTGTGTCAAGTGTTCCGAATGTAAAACTGCTTATGGGTTTTTGAGAACTCCGTTTTGTCCAAATTGTGGGGCAAAGATGAGAGGTGATAGCGAATGACCGAATACAACAAATTGCTGATAGAACTTGTCAAACAAAGTGGACAGGAACTAATAGACAGAGCAGAGGAATTAGTCGGCGAAAGCGAATTGATAGCAGACTTTTATATTCGTCTAGAGTTTCCTCAAGATTCTATTCCGACTATAGAAGCCTTTAAAAGCGTTGTTAATAGAAAGGCTATCAAAGTTATGCGAGGTGATAAAGAATGAAATTACCAAGAATAAATGACTTCGAGGACTTCATCTCAAAAATCGCGATAGTCATTATGCTTATTGTGCTAAGTGAGTTTTGCGTTTTTGGATTACTAATAATTCTTAGACTTTTAGGGAAGATATGAGGAGGAAAAACATGATCATTAACCTTATATGTTTATTTGTCGGTGGCATCTGTGGTGTCATGACAATGGCATGCATTGCCATGGGTGCTATTGAGGACCAACGACAGGAAGCTTACTTCAAAGGGCTGAAGCGTGGCAGACATCAAGGCAGACTTGAGGAAAGGGGTAAGAAACGTGATTAAAAAGCTGATGAACGAACAGTTTGATGTTCTTGAAGAAGATATCAGACATTTGAGAAAGACGCTTCAGATGACCCAAAAAGCCTTGTATATCGCATGCAGTGACTATTATTCACTACATTACCCAAATGGCCATAGAAGCGTTGACGAAATCTATGATGATTACATGAGAGATGCCGAAGATGAGTCATAGATTCAACACAGTGGAAGATATGCTCAAATACCTCAGTCAATACCGACATGCCTATTACATGGAGATAGCACTTGAGGCACAACTTACCGCGATTCATTCGCCTAACTTCGATGGTCTGCCGTCTGACAACCACACCGAAACAACAGAGAGATGGAATGAGAAGATACAAAGGAAGGACGAATACAACCAATTGATGGAGTCAATAAGGGAAGACATCAAACTGTTATACGACCCTTTCGACAGTATCAGCTACACGATCATGTGGTATAAGTTCGTTGACTTCAAGACACTGGAAGAAATTGCGCTGATGACACATTACTCGCTCAGCCACATAAAGAACAAACTATATCCAAAGGCTAAGCTAGATTTGTTTAGATTGTTAACCGATGATAGTACCAAATAGTACTACGCAACGTGTTATACTTATATCGTGGATTCATGTAGATAATCCGAATGTGACACTCAGGCAGAGCTTTGGCTTTGCCTTTTTTAAGTCACATATCAAAGGGGTGACAGGTATGGCTAGAGAATTTGCCAAGCGCTTCTATAAATCCCAAGCATGGAAGAAATGTAGAGATGGTTATGCTCAATCGGTCGGCTACTTATGCGAGGATTGTCTTGCCAAAGGTATCTATACACCAGGTGTCATTGTTCATCATATCGAGGAGCTGACACCACTCAATATTGAGAACCCTGAAGTCACTCTCAACTACAGTAATCTCAAGCTTGTCTGCCGTGAGTGTCACGCTCTTGAACATGAACAGATATATCAGGCACGTAAGAACAAGAGACGCTATTCGGTCAATTCTGATGGAACTGTAGATATTTTAGGCTAATAGCTCCCCATATTTCGGAATTTACGACAATGGCTACGGGAC
>Ga0247610_10001405_pt1 | contig 30034 bp, 17 predicted proteins | sample 174DNAGHGhighgp2_FD_193483 | JGI IMG/M metagenome (GOLD analysis project Ga0247610, IMG submission 193483) | Sheep rumen microbial communities from Palmerston North, Manawatu-Wanganui, New Zealand - 1742 DNA GHGhigh gp2 | ecosystem: Host-associated > Mammals > Digestive system > Stomach > Rumen...
AACGGTGATGCCGGATTTGCCACCGCCGGCGATCGTGTGGGATGAATCGCCAGCGATGGTTAACTTGGTTCCGTTCATCGCACCATAACCGTCAATACCAGCCGGTAATGCAGGTTCATCAGCGGTTACGTTATAAGTGCGCTCGGAAGTGGTATCTTTTACGGCAGTGTAAAGGTTGCCGTAGCCGAAGGTTAAATAAGCAATGTTATCGATGACTTCGGTGCTGAGTTTGTATGTGCTATTGCCGGAAGTGTAATTGCTGTTGGCTAAGTTCAAAGCAATCGCGTTGGCAAGAGAAGAGTTGGCACCGCTTGTCAAAGCAATCTTGGTGCCCCCTAACCCGGTGTTGGAGCCAGACCATGCGATGTCATTAATGTTAATTTTGTTGGAGTTGGTGGTGGTCGTGCCGGCGGACAAAGTATCAGCAACGGCGTTGGTTAAGTCAACATCGATGGCATATGCGAGGGCGGAATTTAAGGTCAAAGTGCCGAGGGCTTGATTGCCACTGGTGGCGTTTTGAACGTTCAAGGTGCCACCATTGATGTTGGTGTTGGTGACAGAGAGGAGATTGTTGCCGCCGAGGTGTAAAGTGCCGGCATTTAAGTTTAAGGTCTTTTGAGTAAGGGTGCCGTTGAGGTTAACCGTACCTGCCCCGTTGATGGTGGTGGTGCCGGTCGGGGTGGCAGCGTCAGTGATGCCGCCATCCAAGGTGATGGATTTGCCGGAAGCGGCGGTTAAGTTCATCGTGCTTTGGTTGTAGATATCGTTGGCAACACCGTTGGCTTTATTACCGGAGAAGATGACATCGGCATTTTCAGCTTTGATGGTTAAGTTGGTGCCGGAGTTATAAATTGCACCGCCGTAAACTTCAGTACCGGTGGCCGTATTATCAGTGAAGTTGGTGTCGGTAATGGTGAGGTCTGCACCTTGATTGTAGAGGGCGCCGCCGAAGACACTGGAGTTGGTGGAGGTCGCTTGGTTGCCAGTGAAGTTAGAGGAAGTGACTTTAACGTTGGCACCGCTATTGTAGAAGACGCCACCGAAGACACTGGAATTGGTTGAGGTGGCGGTGTTGCTGGTGAAGATGTTACCGGTAAAGGTCGAGGAGGCACCTTTATTATAAAGCACGCCGCCTTGGATATAAGTGCTTGCATTCGCGGTGTTGGAGGTGAAGGTATTATTGGTAAAGGTCGAGGAGGCACCAGCGTTTCTTAGCACGCCACCGTAGATATATTTGCCGGCAGTGGCGGTGTTGGAGGTGAAGGTGTTATTACTGAAGATCGAGGAGGCACCTTGGTTATTAAGCACGCCGCCGTTGATATTAGGGCCGGAAGCGGTGTTGGAGGTAAAGGTATTATTACTGAAGGTCGAGGAAGCACCTATATTATAAAGCACGCCGCCGGAGATATTTCCGCCAGATGTTGCGGTGTTGGTGGTGAAGGTATTATTGCTGAAGGTCGAGGTGGCACCCCAATTTTCAAGCACGCCGCCGGAGATATTTCCGCCAGATGTTGCGGTGTTGCTGGTGAAGATGTTACCGGTAAAGGTCGAGGAGGCACCTTCGTTATAAAGCACGCCGCCGGAGATATATCTATTGGTTGAGGTCGCAGTGTTGGAGGTGAAGGTATTACCGCTAAAGGTTGAGGAGGCTCCAGCATTATAAAGCACGCCACCATAAACTTCAGTACTGGTTGCAGTGTTGGAGGTGAAGGTATTATTACTGAAGGTTGAGGAGGCTCCAGCATTATAAAGCACGCCACCTTGGATATCGCCGCCAGATGTTGCAGTGTTGGAGGTGAAGTTAGAGGAAGTGACTTGAGCATTAGCGCCTTCGTTGTAAATTGCACCACCTAGATTTGATGCAGTGTTGCCGGTGAAGGTGGAGGAAGCAATTTGCATATTGGTGCCACTGTTGTAAATTGCACCGCCATTACCAGCAGTTGCTTGATTGCCAGTGAAAGTAGAGCTGTTAATTTGAGCATTAGCGCCGGTGTTATAGATTGCGCCACCACCATATTGAGAAGCGGTGTTGGAGGTGAAGGTAGAAGAATTGATAGTGAAGGCATTATTAAGACTGTAAATTGCGCCACCACCGTAACCTGCAACATTAGAGGTAAAGTCACTGGAGCTGATGGTCATTGTGTTACCACTGCTTATTGCTCCTCCGTTTATGGTGGCTAAGTTAGATGTAAAATGTGAATTTGTAATACTTAAATTAGTGCCATCATTGCTTATCGCACCGCTATTTTCCGTTGATGTATTTCCAATAAAATCACTATCAGTGATACTCATATCAGCACCAGTGTTTTTTATTGCTCCACCGTAATTACCAGTAGTGTTAGAAGTAAAGGTGGAAGAATTGATTTGAGCATTTGTACCGGAATTGTAAATCGCGCCACCGGCTTGATATGCAGTATTAGAAGTGAAAGTAGAACTGTTGATTTGAGCATTTTTACCGGAATTGTAGAGAGCACCACCGGCTTGATATGCAGTATTAGAGGTGAAAGTGTTATCAGTCATGATAACATACTTTCCTGAATTAAAGATAGCACCACCTCTATTGTTTGTTGTGTAATTTGAAGTGAAATTTGATGATTCAATAATTGCATAATCGCCAACTGAATTATCAATTGCACCACCGGCTGTGTTGGCACTGTTGGAAGTAAATTCACTGGAGGTAATTCTCATTCCGATACCATTTAAATTCGTTATCGCATCACCCTCGTTAGCAATGAAATGACTGTTAGAAACACTTAAATAATTACCTTCATTACGAATCGCACCTCCTTCAGTGGCAGTATTAGAAGTGAAAGTGGAGGAGTTGATTTGAGCGTTAGCACCGGTATTATAAATCGCGCCACCATTACCAGCAGTTGCTTGATTGCCAGTGAAAGTAGAACTGTTGATTTGAGCATTGGTGCCTGAGTTGTAGAGAGCGCCACCTTGAGTTGCGGTGTTAGAGGTAAAGGTGACACTGTTAATATTTGCAGTTGAGCCTTCGTTGTAAATCGCACCACCTAGATTTGATGCAGTGTTGCCGGTAAAGTCAGAAGAGGCAATTTGCATATTATTACTGCTGTTGTAAATTGCACCACCACCGTCCACAGTACTATTGGCTGTGTTTGAGGTAAAGGTAGAAGAAGTAATAGTCAAATTATCACTGCGGATATTTCTGATAGCGCCACCGGAACCAACTGTCGAGTTGCCGATGAAGGTGGAATTAGATACGCTCATGTATGCGCCTGTATCATTTAATATTGCCCCACCATTGTTTGAAGTTGCAGTATTGGAAGTAAAGGTAGAATCACTGATGGTCATGTCACTACCTTTAAAGTTATAAATTGCGCCACCATATACGGCTTGGTTGGAGGTGAAGGTGGAAGATGAAATTGTTAAATTATTAGCATCTTGATTGCTTATTGCACCACCGGTGTAATTATTATTATTGGAAATAAATTTACTGCTTGTTATTTGAAGATTTTTGCCTATATTACGAATAGCGCCACCCCGACCATTTGTGCCGGTTGCCGTGTTAGAGATAAATGTTGAATTATTAATTTGAGCATTAGCACCGGAGTTGTATATCGCACCACCATCATTGGATGCAGTGTTAGAAGTAAAAGTAGAAGAATTTACGCGAAGCGACCCTTGATTATAAATAGTGCCACCCCATGCAGCTTGGTTAGAAGTAAAGTTAGAGGAAGTGATGGATAACGCACCAGAGTTGTAAATAGCGCCACCATATTGAGAAGCCGTGTTGGAGGTGAAGGTGGAAGAGTTAACAATCTCTGTACCACCTGCATTGTTGATAGCTCCGCCTTGAGATGTTGCTTTATTGGAAGTAAAGTCTGCCGCAGTAATTTCATTTAAGCCATTACTTTGTCTTAATGCACCACCGTTTCCTGATTGATTGGAGACAAATATTACTCTGTGACCATTCGTTCCACTTATATATACGTTGCTATCATAACCGATTGCAACTGCACCGCCCTGCTGAGAGGCTTTATTAGATGTAAAAATGACATCTTTGTTTTCGGCAGTAACATTCATTAGACCGTTATAGTAGGCATTTATTGCACCACCATAACTTGATGTATTATTGTAAAATTCGGCATCAATTACGTTAACAATACCACCATTGGCATATAACAATCTTTCAGCACCTACTTCAACATAATTCGGTCCTGCAACAAAGCCACTCCAAATACCGCCGATAACATTTAAGGTTTGACCGGTCGTGGCGCGAATGCCGGATTTGTTGTTGCCGTAAATATTGTAGTTGCCGGCGTTAATCGTTAGGCTCGTGCCAGCCATCGTGCCTAAGTTGGCGCTTAAGGTTTCATCCCCGCTCATAACGTATGAACGAACGGCAGTGCTATCCGCAACTGCGGCCGGTAAAGTAGCTGCTACGAGATTTAAGGTGGTGCCGGAAACTTTAGCCAGATAACTTCCGGAGGCGCCGGTTATCAATAAATCATTCGCAATGCCATCGTAGCCGGAAAATGTGTAACTACCTGCTTCCGCAGAGAGTAAATTTAATTGGGAAATGATGACGCCGTTGGTACCGGCAGTTTGAGTGTATGTGAAAGTGTCATAATTGTTTAGGGCGGCGGTTAAGTTCGCATCTATAGCGGTTTTTAACGCGGCAGAGGTCGTATCTATGTTGCCGAGGGCGTAATCAACGTCAATCGCGTTATTAATCGTGCTTATTGTGCCGCCAGAGGCGATGATGGTGCCGGAATTGGATATGGCAGTTGTGGCTTTTGTTGTGCCACCGGAGAGATTTAATTTACTACCGGAGGCGATGTTGATGTTCTTTTGGGTAACGTCACCACCGAAGACGACGAGACCGGTGCCGGCAATGTTGGTGGTGCCGGTCGGGGTGGCGGCGTCAGAGATGCCACCGTTAAGGGTAATGGTGCCGCCCTCACCTGCGGTTAAAGTTAGTGATGAGGTGTTGTAAATGTCGTTGGCAATGCCGTTCGCGGTGTTGCCGGAGAAAGTTGAGCTGTTACCGGTGGTTGCAGTGATGTTCATGATGCCGGCGTTTATAATGGCGCCGCCTTTGACTGTGCCACCGGTCGCGGTGTTGGAAAGAAAGTTGCTATCCGTAATATCTGTGTTGCTGTTGTTGTAAATGACAGCGCCGTTGACGTTACCGGTACCGGAGGAGATAGAGTTATCTGTAAAGTTGCTGCTGTTGACAATCAATCTTGGCTCTGTACTACCACTCTTGGCTACGTATATGACACCGCCGGAAATGTTGCCGGTTTGAGATTTAACAACGTTGCCGGTGAAATCCGCAGTGAGGTTATCAATAGTGGTGGCATTGTAGCCGCCGCTGTTGTTGATGATACCGCCTAAGATGGCGCCGCTGTTGCTCTCTACCGTATTATTAAAGAAGGTGCCGTTGATGCTGTGAATATAAGCGCCGCCGTTATCCACGATACCGCCGTAAATGACTCCGGCGCCGTTTACTTTGGCTGTGTTGGAAGTAAAGTTGGCGTACATATTGCCAATCACACCTTGACGGCGGTTACCGATAACACCACCGTAGAGGGGACCGCTTTGAGTTTCAGCATAGTTGTTGATGAAATTGGTGTACCTATCTGCAACACCGAGGTTTTCTATCGCAGAATATTCATCATCGCTGATGTTGGATTTTAAGATGTAAATCAAACCACCGTAAATGACACCCGCATCTGTTGCAATACTTCGATTATTTGTAAAGTCAGCGACGAGGTAATCCATTTTGTGTTGCGACTGTCCTGAACTTTGCAAAATCGCACCGCCCATTAAATTACTATCGGTATCACTGGTATTCAATATTATATTGCTATCTATAAGTACAGGAGCACTGGCGGAACCGACGTTAGTAATAGAGCCTTCGTTATCTATGAATCCTCCGTCTACACTGTTGCCACCGGTCAATTCATTACCAATGAAATTTGAATATACATTGGTTATATTGTTTGCATTACTTATTGCGCCTCCAAGTATTGCATTTCCGGTTATTAATCTATTGCTTATAAAATCAACATAGATATTGGTAGATGTACCTGTATTATTAATTAAACCAAATAAAAGATTTTCTGATGATGTTGATGAAACTTCATTGTTTTGAAAAAGCACCCTACTTGATGCACTACCGATATTATGAATTATTCCTTGGTTTTGAATAATTGCGCCAAAAATATTACCAGAAGTTGAAGTAATGCTGTTATTAATAAAGTCGGCAAAAATGTTGGTTATTTCTTGGTCTGTGTAATTAAATATTACACCACCAAAACTTGTTCCACTCTCTGAATAAGCAGTGTTACCAGAAAATAGTACTTTATTTTCAGCAGTGCCGATGTTAATAATAGTGCCGGTATTATAAATTGCACCACCAACTACTCCTCCGGTACCGATATTCTGCGACATGTTAGAGATAAAATCTCCAAATATATTAGTAATAGTGGCACCATTACGTATAATACCGCCATTAACGTTTTTTTCGCCTGTTTGAATAGATTGATTATTTACAAATGTTCCATAAATATTGTTGATATTACCTGCACTAACTTGTATTATACCACCATTCAAATGATTTGCACTTGCTGTAGATGTATTATCCGAAAAATTACCATAAATATTGTTTATGGTTCCTATATTTTGAATGAATGTACCTTGACTATAATTACCTCCTGTTAAGGTATTTCCGCGAACTGTAATGTATTTATCTGCGGAACCGATGCTATTTATGGTACCATAATTATAAATCATTCCGCCCATAGCGTTTTTAGAAGTATTGATATCGTTATCAATAAAATCAGCGTTAAGAGTGCCAAGATAAGCATTTGCGTTACTTTGATAAATTATACCGCCGCGGATATTATATCCGGTTGTGGCGGCAGAATTGGAGGTGAATGTAGCATTAATTTCGTCTATTCTTCCGGCGTTATAAATACCGGCGGCAGCACCTTGGTCTCCACCGGTTGTTGTCGCATTATTACTGGTAAATTGCATAGGCGCAGCATTGGTACCTAATGCGGAAATCGTTCCTTCATTGTAAATTATACCGCCGAGAGGATTGCCACCAAAGCCAGTCCACTCGCCGCCGAGAATTTGTACAGTATAACCGTTTGCTACGGACAGAAAACGCACATTACCGTTACCGGTTACAGTGTGTCCGTTATTGTTAATGGTGAGATTTTTGCTGAGAGTACCTAAATCAGCAGTAACAGTTATATCAGCCGTCAACTTAATGGTATCACCGCTGGCGGCGCTTGATAATGCGGATTGTAATTCTGCGAAGGTTGCAACGTTAATGGTTGCCGCATTTGCAGGAGCAGCAATGAGAAGTGTTGAAATAACGAGAGAAAGAAAAGAATTTGTGTGAGAGTAGCAGGAATCACTAAACAGCGACCGCACCCCATTCTTATTCAAAGGAGCGGACAGAATCGCCATACAGACTCTACGAGCCTTAATTAGTCCCTGTTTTATGGTCATTTTTACAATAAATCCCACACTTAAAAATACCATTAACTATTTCTTAATAATCTTTTTGTTTTAGAAAATATAGCGATTTTGAATTTTGTTCACAAAAAAATTTTTCACCATCATTTTTTTGTTTTAAATCATACTCCTAACCACTTTATTTCCTGTTGATAACTTTGAAGTTTTACAACCATTTTTGCACCTCTTCAACGTTATCTTGCCATTTAATAAAACATAATTGTATTTTTTGCGAATCACATCGGAAAAAGTATATCATATTTTTTACAAATAATCAAGCTTTATCCAAAGGAATCGTTGCTTTTGCCAACATAACTATTAACAGTGTTAATAGTTAAAAATTAGTTAATTTTTCAAGTGTTTTGACCTTGTTATTAACACCTTTTTGCTATGTTGCTGAATCATCATAACAAAATTTTTAAACCGAAAAAAGATGACTTTTATGCTAGGTTTTTAAAGGGGAATCAATAAGTTGCGGATTTTATGTTTTTTTCCAGAAAATATGGGGCAATTTATGCGAAACGAGAAGCGGGAGACTGGATTGTCACGTCGCTTCGCTCCTCACAATGACGATGCGGAGGATTGCCACGCCGCTTCGCTCCTCACAATGACGGTGCGGAGGGCGCACAGCCAGCAGGGGCGTCCCTGCACCCATCACTTTTGGTGATTTCCCTTGGAGCGGAGGTACTGCTCTGTGGAATCTCTGGAGATCCCAAAACAAGTGGAGCTTCGCTGCACTTCGTATTCAGCATGACGCGTTTGTGGCAATAAGGATGACGCGTTAGTACCGATAAAATTGTGCACATGGCGACGGATGCCTTTTCACATCAACGGCGCCTTGTGTGCAGTGCGCGGCGCACTTCCATGACTTTTGTTATTTACTGGATTGCCACGCCGCTAAAGCGGCTCGCAATGACGAAGAAGATGAGTGTCACGCGGCGTTGCCACTCGCAATGACGAGGAAGAGAATTGCCATGTGGTGTTGCCTCTTACGTAATGATGAAATTTAATGTGCCGAGCATGATTTTTTTGCTTCTCAAAAAAATCATTTCTCACTTCGCTCGGCACAAAACAGCCTTACGGCTGTCTGCTACACGCAGGGTGCTGCTCAAGCCGCAGAGGCTGGCGCTTGCGCCCATTAATACCTCTTTATAAATTCTTCTTGCGTTACCCAGCCCCGCTCCGGCGCATACTCTCTCATAAACATGTCTGTATACATCTCCTTTTTGCGCTCTTTGTCATTATGTATGGCTAAATTATACTTTATATACTCATCTTCCGATATCTGATTATCTCGATCTTCATCTATATCCTCAAATCCTATACACTTAATCTCTTCGCCTACCCTCTTCTTATATTCGGCACAGTATTCTTCTTTCGTCAAATACCCTTTGTGACTTCCCTCAATCTCCTTAAAATACTCTCTCTCGTTATCTTCATTCGTTTCTATCTTATCATGCATCAACATATACTCGCTATATTCCGTAGCCGTCACTTTACCGTCCTTGTTGCTGTCTATCTCATTAAATAATATGGCGGCATATTCTTGCTCTGCTTCCGCATCTTCTTCCGCATCTACCATATCTTCTATTGGTCTGCCCATTTCTGCTACGTACTCACTTTTAGTCATGCAATCCTTGTTCTTTTTCTTTATATCTATATACCAACGTACATACGTCATCTTGTCTAATTCATCTTCTTTATCCTGCGCTAATTGATATACTAAATATTCTTCCATGTTAACACAGTTGTCCTTGTTCTTATCCATCTGATAATAATCTTCTTCCGCCGCCGCTTTACTTATATTTTGTAACATGCCTTCTGCTAATTGCTCTGGATCTATCTCATCTAACTTATCAATGGTATCTTGCAACTTTTTTAATGCTTCTTCCATCTTTTTCATGCTCTCATCAGGCGATGGCATATCTTCCTTATTTATTATGCCGTCTTGATTCTTATCCATATTGATAAATTGCTGGCGAACCATAAACATCTGCATCTTTTTACTGAATGTATCAATCTCTTCCCCCGTCAAGCTATTGTCACTATTATTATCACTCTCACTAAATGCCGACGGTATATAACTTTGTAATTCCTGTTTTTGCGGCGCTGAAGTGAAATCATCAGGTATTTCCATTACACCGGCGATAGATGTCTGCATCTCATTGTACGAAATTTTGCCGTCTTGATTTACATCAAGTAAACCTATTCTTTCTCTGGTACGCTGCTGCATTGCGGTATCTTTATCCGCTTCAGCCATAAATTCCGCTATTCCCATTCCTCTTAGCTCTGCCAATGCATTATGCGCATATGCAAAGCATACGGCTACTGATATGTATTTTGCAAACCGCTTTAACATCTTTTTCTCCTAAATAATTAATTTTTCTGCTCCTTTATTAACTTTCCAGCTGTCAGATAGTCAAACTTACCAGTACCCGTTACTGGCGGTGTTGCCATGTACACAACTTGCTTGGGTACCCATAACTCACTTAATCCACTCTCCTTGAAGAAGGTCCTTATCTGAGGCATATTGGCTTCTTCCCTGTCTGTTATCAAAACAAGCTGTTCGCCTTTCATTTCATCAGGTATTGTAATTATTCCTTGTAACGCTCCCGGATATAACTGCTCTAATACCGTTTCTACTGCTGTTAATGAGACCATCTCTCCGGCAATCTTTGCAAAACGCTTAGCGCGTCCTAAAATCTTTACGAATCCTTCTTCATCCACGTCTACAATATCACCGGTGTCATACCAGTGATCTGTCGGTGGTTGCAATTTCCCCGGTGCATCAGACTTAATATAGCCTTGCATAACGTTATCCCCTTGGACGAATAACCTGCCGCCTTCTTCTACTCCGGGAACCTTTTCTAACTTATAATTAATACCAGGCAAGAATCGACCAACGGTTCCTTTTCTGATATACATCGGCGTATTTAAACATAGTACCGGCGAAGTCTCCGTCGCACCATAGCCTTCCATTATGCGAACGCCAAACTTTTCCATCCATAAAGACGCGGTGGTGGCTTTTAATTTTTCACCTCCAACAATGGCATACTTCAAATTAAAGAAGTCATACGGATTGCCCATACGTCCATAACCGTAGAAAAATGTGTCCGTACCGCATATAATCGTTGCATTTGTATCATATACTAATTCAGGAACAATACGATAATGTAACGGTGATGGATAGAAAAATGTCTTTATACCAGATAATGTGGTCAAAATGACACCGACTGATAAACCAAACGAATGGAACATCGGCAAAGCGTTAAAGAATATGTCCGAACGGTTAAATGCCAGAATACTGCTGATTTGATAACGGTTTGCCTGTAAGTTCTTGTGTGACAACAATACCGCTTTCGGAAAACCTTCAGAACCCGATGTAAACAGGACAACTGCCGTTTCATCTGCCCTTTTAGCCGGAACTCGATTGGCTAAATGACGCGCAAAACCATGCAATTTACACTTTAATGAAATCTTTTTGGCGAATTCTTCCAAATATACTATCTTTATCCCGGCTTCTTTTAAGGCAGTTTCTATATGCTCTAAATGCCCCTGCTCTATGAATTTATGCGCCGTAACAATCGTCTCTAACTCTATGGTTTTTACAGATGATATTAATTGTTGTAAGCCAAGCGAATAATTTATCATCACCGGAACTTTATCTACCGAAACTAATGCCCAGAAGCTCACGACATCTACTAATGTATTCGGTAATAGTAATCCTATGTATTTTTCTTCCGGAAATGCTTCTTCATAAGCTCGACCTAAAATGTAACTTTTCTTTACTAAGGCATTGTAAGTTAACGGATGTCTGGATATATCCTCGGCAATCTTATGATCCCATCCATGATCCTCGGCGGCTTTTATCAACGATACAAATATATTATCATTTAAATCTGAAGTTTTATACATCATATCAGCCATTATATCATATAATTGCATCGAAATAGCGTGACGGTGTTCTCTACCTTTAAGGTCATCTTCTCCTGTAACACTGCACGGCGGTAAAACCTGCATACTGATTTTGGGGAAGAAACGTGTCTTTAATGTCTTATTTAAATAAGAGAACTTACTGTATTGTGCACCGTTAATACGAATCGGGACAATTTGTGCATCTGCTTTTTCGGCAATAACACCCGCGCCCTCATATACTTTCATCAAGCCGCCCGTTGTTGTAATTCGTCCCTCCGGAAAAATCATTACTTTGTGATTTTTCTTCATCTGTTCTATCATCTGACGTAACGAAATCGGGGACGACGGATCAATCGGATAGAATTTTACCAAAATTCCGCAAAGCTTTATATACCATTTATTATACCATTCCGTATTTAAGGCAAACATTACCTTCTCCGGCATGAATGCAGCAATTAAAATACCATCTAATAATGATGTATGATTAGCTATCAATAAACAACGACGACCGGCTTTTTTGAAATTTTCCAAGCCGGTGATCTCTACCCTGAATAAGACACTTAGAATCGCCTGTAATATTGAACGTAACAATGCATCCGGTAATAATAATGATGTATAGAAAAAGGCTACTAAACTTGCCACGGCAGCATAAAAGAATAAATCAGACACATCATATCCCATAGCATATAATACCACCGCAACCACTGCGGCAAATACCATACCGAAGGCATTCATTATATTGTTACCGGCAATGATAGATGCGGTATGACTCTTCGGAGCGTGACTCTGCATTAAGGCATTCAGCGGCACGATGTATGTTCCACCAAAGAAAGCTAACCAAAACAGGCTAAAACTTATACCCCAGGCACTTTTTCTACCCATAAAATCAACAAAGCTTGCTGTTTCATCCGGGGCAGCATAATCTACGGTTAAGAAATACAGCATATATAAACCGATACCCATTCCTAAAACACTTATCGGTACGTATGTGGCATGGATAATACCTTTTAAGAGTTTTCCGCAGAAAATGGAACCTGTGGCAACACCGATGGAAAAGATGATTAAGAAAAATGTTATAACGCCTTCAGAAACATTCAAAATTTTGGTTGTCAAAGGATAAATTTGCACGGCAACTAAGGCACCTATGGTCCAAAACCAAGTTGTTCCCAAAATACTGGTAAAAATAACCGGATTTTTATGAATCAAAATTAAAATGGATTTGATGGCTTTGAAAATATTTTTGGAAATTTCCGCATTCGGACGTGGGGCTGGCGCAGATGGAATCTGACGAGCGGCTAATAAACCGGCTCCTGCGCATGCTAATAAAGTTATGATAACAGCCGGTATCGGTAATAAAGTTCCTAAAATTAACCCTAATAAGATGGCGATATAGGTGGTTGCCTCAACATAGGCATTGGCCTCTACCAGCTCTTTATCATCCAATAATTGCGGTAAAAGTGAATATTTTATCGGTCCGAAAAAGGCAGATTGCGCCCCCATTAGCGCAAGCAATATAACTAGAAGAGTAATGCTACCGGTTAAAAAGACAAATGCGACGCCAATCATTAAAGCTAATTCTATTTCTTTTAAGGTGCGGGCTATTTTATCTCTAGCGTATTTATCGGCAACTTCACCGGCAGTCGCGGAAAACAAGAAAAATGGTAAAATGAACAATCCGGCAATAATATTTGATAAAATATCCGATTGTGCCGTTAAACGAATGGCAACCATTGTCAAAAGTGCATTTTTAAATAAATTATCATTAAGCGCCCCTAAAAACTGCGTTACCAATAACGGTAAAAAGCGCTTTGATCGTAGCAATTTCTTTTCTTCTTCAGGCATATTGTTCTCCATTAGTCCTAGTCCAATATGGAGTGAGGCTATCTGAATTTTCATTATTTGACAATAGACAATGCAAAAAAGTCCACAGCCGTGGTATTTTAGCTGTTTATCATATTATTTTTGCTGGAATTTGATTTATCGCATAAATATATTTGATTAAAAAATTTCCACATTTTTTGATTTTATGATTGACATTCAGTTTTTTTCTTTGTAAATATCATGTCGTTGTCGTATGGCGGGATAGCTCAGTCGGTAGAGCAGAGGAATCATAATCCTTGTGTCGTGGGTTCGAATCCCTCTCTCGCTACCAACACAATGTAGAGTACTAGAAATAGTGCTCTTTTTTTTTGTATTATTTCTCGTTATAATGAGGGATTTGAACCCACGAGGTGGGTTCGACTACCAGCGAAAGGCGGGCGAAAGAACGCCGGTGAGCGCTAGCGAATGAGCGCCTGTGCGGCGGAGCCAATCCCTCTCTTAATACCAACACAATGTAGAGTACTAGAAATAGTGCTCTTTTTTTTCACGCTTTATTCTAATATTTTTGCTTATATTCATTTAAGCATTTGGCCATATCTAAGGGCGTTTTTATGGTGTTTATACATGTAATCGGTTCTTTGGGGAGTTCTTGATAGACATATTCAGTTCTGACGCAACCGCTTAATAACCTCAGTGCGACTAATATCAGTATACCAGTTAAAATAACCTTTGTCTTGCTCGGTTGCCTGTTCCAAAGCCTGATTATCTTGTTGTAATTTGATTTTCTCTTCATATATCCTCCTTACACGTGCTATCAATACATTGGTATTTTGATGATATATCTCTGCTTGTTTCTGATAGGACAGCATTTCTTGGCGATAAAAACATATCGCAGCAATTAAACAGATACCAATTATGCCTATGATGATTAAATTTTTCATCTTCTTCTCCTTTTTTAATGAGAGAAAGAAACCTCAATCCTGAGGTTTCTTTCCACGAATAACATTCAAAAAACGGAAAGGATCACGAGCTGCTGATTTTAAGATACTGTCTGCAATCATATATAACCTGACGCCAAATAAACCACATACACCTGATAAGCCATATTTAACCGGTGTCGGAATATTCATATATTCAACCAATAAACCGCTTAACATACTGACAATAAAAGTAATTGCCATATCACGCAATGTCTGTTTGATAGATATTATCGGCTTGATTAATACAGCTATAAGACCTAAAAACATTCCCCATAGGCTGTAATTGGCAATGATTTCTTTCAGTTTTTCCATCGGCCCTCCTTTAGTGCAAAACGACACTGGCTATGGTAAAGTTTGCCGATGGTACTTCTTTCATATAAATCTTTATGCCATTGGTATAAGTATCAGCAACAGGCGCAAAATTACCTGTTACAGCTTCTTCAACATTAAAACAAACTTCCGGTATGTGTGATGAAGTTGCTCCGGATAAAGTTACATCTGCACGATATGGATACGCAGCATACGTATTATCGGAAACAATATCCGCAACATTAACACTGACTGATGTATATTTTATCGGGGCAACATTTCCTACCGCTGTATTAACTTCACTTTTGGTATAATAATTTGCCAACAAACCGTCCACTCCTGTCTTAGTATAATAACTTGTTAATAAGCTATCTACACCTGTTTTGGTGTAATAGCTGCTTAACTGGCTATCTACTTCGGTTTTGGTATAGTAATTTGCTAACTCTGCGGCAATTACGGAACTACTCGAATAATTGGCAAATTGGCTATCTATACTGGTCTTATCGTAATAGTTTGATAACTGACTATCTATGCTCGTTTTATTATAATAATTGGTTGATAAATTTGTTTGCAAAGTTGATAAGTTTTGTATAAATGTCGGTAAATTGGAAATATTACTCAAATTTTCATTAACTAACACTATTATATCCATAACTTCTTTTGAAGTTAACGATAAGCCATATGGTATTTGCACACAAGCATTCAATCTTTCTTTGAACTGCTGTAAAGCCATAATCATTTTATCTAATGAATATTCATAATCCGAAGCAGGAAAACTTTCTCCTTCCATAAATTTTATCAATTGTGTTAATTCTACATTACGCACAATCGTTATTACTGTTCCTGATGCCGGTGCGGTACTAAAAGTTACCTCCCCGCCGCTTTGCTCACCGGAGCCGGTTACTGTATAATCGGTTCCGCTTATTAATGGCGTTTGTGTTTTCCCTTTATATACGGCAATCTGATTTTCCAGAAAATAAAATGGTATAACGAATGATACCGAACTGCCATTGGCAACATACACCGCTTTACTTATTTCTGTTTGTATTGTCATTATTTTCTCCTATAAAAAAAGAGCCGTAGCTGATTTTTACTACGACTCATTTAAATTAAAAAAATCGCCTTAATTGATAAGACGACAACCTCTACGCTTTTTGTTAAAAAACGTTATGACACTCCTGTCATTATTTATGTTTGTTAGCACACTTTGTCACACTTGTCAATAGGTGTAGCTTATGATATTGTCAAAAAAATCAGCGCGTGAATTTCTTGTCTATCATCATATTTCTTTCCGGAATTTGTATATTATAACTGTCTGCAAATTCTTTACGATTTTGATAATTTAATTCTATATCATTATGGAAAATTTTTATACCGGTCGAAGTTAAACAAATTTTCGTTCCATCGCTGTAATTTAGTATCATACCCGTCTTAGTTTTTTGATAATCGGTACTTATTTTTTTACCTTTTGCCGAAGTCCAAACATCTTCCTTTAAATAGTTATCTTTTCCGATTTGAATCTGTCGATTGTTTTGCATAGTATAACGATCATTTTTTGATAAATAAATGATATTACCGCGAGAGACAAATCTTATTAATTCCCCCTGAGTAGTCGTTATCAATTTTTCACCACTTTGCGTTAACATGTACAAACGTTCCGGGTTATCAAAATATATACGTGTTCCGTCTTCAAAATGCAGGTGTTTTTTGTTTACATCAATACTGATGCCCGTATTCAAACAGCAGGAGATGATATTTGTACCCTGTAATGTGATACTGGTTCCATTTGCATAACTTTCCGTATAGCAACGTTTTTTCTGTATGTCTGCTTTGGTAGCATATATCGGTTGACGGGATTTTCCTGAGGAATTAGTGATATTTAATACTTTTTTGGCGGCAAAATCTATATCTACAACTAAACCGTTTTCATGTCTGGCACGATATATATTATCTTTAACTATTTCCATAATCGGCATTTTTTGATTTAAACGCTCATCTAATTCTTCCCATGCTTGGGAAATTCCCGGTAATAATTCTATAACTTTCTGATTAAGTTCTTTATCCATATACTTATGACTTAATTCATTGCGGATTTTTTTATATTCCATCCATTGTCTTTCTTCTTCAGGCGTAATCAATTGCTTGCGCTTAAAATAATCCCAAGCACGTAATGGGGTAAAATTTTTACCCAATAACAAACAATGTTGCCCTATTCGGTTTTCAACCTGTTGAAAGATATCTATAAATAAACGGCGCTGATAATAACACTTCATTAATTCATCTAGTTTTTCAAAATTAGTATTATCGGTTTTATCTACAATTTTTATTTTATCACTAATATTTTGCAACTGACGTATAAGTGTCTTTTTTTTATCTTTGTTAGAATATCCTGTTTCTATGTGTAATACTTCATCTGGGTGTTTTTTTACCCAGTCTTTGACATCTTTGATAAATTTACTATTACTTATTTGCGGATATTTAATCATCAATGTCGGCACTAAAGTTTCAACCAATGGTCTGAAATCTTGGATAGCATCAACATAAGACTGTATGCGTGCTTTTAGCGTTTTATCACATAATTTAGCGTAAGAATCTAAATAACGACGACGTACAGAAGCATTTTTTTCAACTTCATTCTCATTGAATTTACCAATGCTGTATAACGTATCCCATTGATGATGCAATAGATGTCTGATATTCAGATAGTCTTGCATATGCGTAGCCGATGGTAGCAAACCTTGTTTTTCAGCCTGCTCTAAATAACTGCTGCCGACTCTCTTACCAAACAATTCTTTAAGAATTTTATTGCTTTCTTCTGCCATTAAAGAAAGTGAATCCAAAATTGCATTTTCTAACGACGCCGTTTCTTGAGAAGCAAATACTTCAATATCAATATGCTTTCTTTCAAATTCATCTACATTCCATATATCGGTTGAATATTGTGCGGCACATTCCAAAATATAATAGAATTTTTTTTCAAATAAATCATTTGAAAATGCTTCTGCTACCGTTTGATCCACATATTTTCCTTCGTAGCATAATGTATATTTACCATCAATGATAAATTTTGCGTCTTTCATTAATGTATCTTTTCTGTGTGCCAAAACATACCGTTCTACTCTTTTGGGCAATTGTTTATCACCCAACCGCAAATCAAATTCTTCCGGTGCTGACATAATGCTGCGATTTTCTTCAACTCGTTCAGGCGATGTGTAATTCAAACTAACATAGCAAAAATCTTTATTAGCAGATGTAATATGATTTATAAAATCTTCAAATGCTTGTTTTTCTTCTTCGGTTGGCCTATAAACCACCCATGGTGTCTTTTCATCCTTATTTATTTCTTGTTCACCGTGCATCGCTATGCGGCCAACTTGGCAGGTTTGCACTATTTCTTCTAAATTTCGTATTAATGATACACACTCACTATAGGTCGCAAACAAATTTTCCCGTCGCCTGGGGCTAACGGAATTTTGATATATTAGATTTTCATTCAATCGTTCAGACATTGTTTTTGCTTGCATTTATTAGTGAGTGGTTCGAAATTATTGCCGAAAAAATAAATTTTGTCAAGCTATATTTTTACGCTTTTTTAAGAGTTTTTGTTTTATAAATGTTAAAGGTGCAGTATGTTTTTTATATTGCTCATCTTGTTTAATTATTTATGAGGTCATAATGAAACTAAAATTTTTGGCATTATTTATTGGTTTGAACTTTGCTTTGGCTATGCCGGCGAGCGCTGATGAAACGGTTTATGACTTGATTAATAATGAAGATATGGATGCTTTTTCTGACTTGGTTGCAATCGGATATGATATTGATGAGCAAGATGCTGACGGTTTTTCTCCATTAATGGTTGCCTCAGCGTTAGGTAAAGAAAAGTTTGTAAGATTTTTAGTACATAATAATGCAAATGTTAATAAACGCAGTTATGCCGGTTTAACGGCTATGCATCGTGCCGCTCAAGCCGGTCATAATAATATTATCGATGTTTTGATTTCTGCGGGAGCTAATGTCAATATTCCTGATTTTGCCGGTAATACACCTTTGATGTATGCTGTTGCGTCTGAACGTCGCTTTACCGTGGAACGCCTTGTAGCTCTTGGTTCTGATGTTAATTTCATCAATGCTAAAGGCGAAACGGCTTTACAAATTGCACAAAGAAAACGCTTTAAAGAAATTTATGATTTCCTCAAATCCAAAGGTGCAAAATAATTTATTTACTTAAATTTGATATATTTTTTTAATCCAGGGTTGCGGTGATTAAAAATACCCCCTATATAACAGTTAACTCATACAAACTTTTTTAGGAGCATAACTGTTATGGCTGAAAAAATTCAATTTAAAACTGAAGTTAATAAACTTCTGGATATTGTTATCAATTCTCTTTATTCCGAAAAATATATCTTTTTACGCGAGCTTATTTCTAATGCATCTGATGCTCTTGATAAGTTGCGTTACTGGACTTTGACTAATCCGGATTTAAAAAAGCCAACAGCCCCCTATCGCATCGTTATTACGGCGGATAAAGATAATAATACGCTTACAATTTCCGATAACGGTATCGGTATGAATCGCGATGACTTAATCAATCATATCGGAACGATTGCAAAATCAGGTACGGCGGAATTTTTACAAAATACGAAAGATAACGCTTCTGCAGTTGATTTAATCGGTAAATTCGGTGTCGGTTTTTATTCTGCATTTATGGTGGCATCAAAGGTTGAAATTACGACTAAACGCGCGGACAGCGATAAAGCCTATCAATGGATTTCTGATGGCGTGAGCGGTTTTGAAATTTCTGAAACAACAAAGGAAACGAATGGTACGGATATCAAACTTTTCTTAAAAGATGATGCCAAAGATTTTGTGGATACAATTTATTTAAGAAATATTATTCATACTTACTCAGAACATATTGATTATCCGATTGTTTTGAACTTAGGTGAAGCCGGAGAAGAAACGGTTAATACTGCCGCTGCACTTTGGACACGTAATAAAGCGGATATTACTGAAAAGCAATATAAGGATTTTTATCAACATGTGACCAAAAATTTTGATGATCCATGGATGACTTTGCATTTCAAAGCCGAGGGCAGTTTGGAATACACCGGATTGCTCTTCATTCCTACCAAAGCTCCATATGACTTGTTTCAACCGGATAGACTGACCGGTATTAAACTTTATGTCAATAAAGTCTTTATTTCTGATAAAATTGAAGGTCTAATGCCGATGTATCTGCGCTTTGTTAAAGGAGTGATTGACAGTGCGGATTTACCGCTCAATATTTCTCGTGAGATGCTACAACAAAATGCGCTCATCGCGAAAATTCGTCAAGGTGTTGTTTCTCGTCTGTTTAAGGAACTTAAGAAAAAAGCTGAAAATGAAAGTGATTATGAAATCTTCTGGAAAGCTTTCGGCGTAGCTTTTAAGGAAGGTATTTATGAAGACTTCACTAATCGCGAAGAAGTTGCTTCTTTATCCCGTTTCTATACTACAAAATATCAGGATAAACTTACTTCTTTAGATGCTTATTTGGAGCGTATGGATAAAGAACAAAAAGCTATTTATTACATCACCGGTGATGATGCAAAAACGCTTTATTGTAATCCGCAACTTGATGCCTTCAAAAAGAAAGATATCGAAGTTTTGCTTTTAACTGATCCTATTGATGAATTTTGGACGCAAACCCTCCTTTCCTACAAAGGAAAAGAATTAAAACATATTTCTCAGGCTGATATTGATTTTAATTTTGAACGTACGGAACCAAAAGCAGATGAAAAAGGATTGCAAATATTGCTTGAAAAAATGTCTGAATGGTTTAAGGGAGAAACCGGTAAAGTTGAGGCAACCGAAAAACTGACTAATAGTCCGGCTACGCTCACCGTTGAAAATGGGCAGATGAGCATCCATCTTGAGCGTTTAATGCGGAATCATCAGCAAAAGACAAATTTTGACAGTACACGCATTTTGCAGATTAATCCTTATCATCCGCTCATTGTTAAACTGGCAAATATGATAAAAAATAATGATCAGGAAAATGATGTTAAAGATGCGTCTTTGCTGATTTTAGAACAGGCTAAAATTGCTGAAGGTGAAGCGGTTTCTAACCCGAGTTTGTTTAACGAAAAACTGAGTGAATTTATCTTACGTTCGCTTGATAAGGAAACGCCTGCCGCATAATTATTTTCTGTTGTTTGTTATACTAGAGGATGGTTTTATCTATCCTCTATTTTTTTGACTTATTTATTATTTTAATTCAGTATGTTATATTTTGTTTTATAAAATTATGTAAAAAAGTAAAAAAAATACTTGCCAACTTAAAAAAAGTTATATATAAACCTATCTCGTGACGGCCAGATAGCTCAGTTGGTAGAGCAGAGGACTGAAAATCCTCGTGTCGGCGGTTCGATCCCGTCTCTGGCCACCACTTTTGAAAGCACCCAATTTCGGGTGTTTTTTTTATATCTGATTATCGGGGTGCGCGTCGCACCTCCATCACTTATGGGCTTTTCCTTGGAGCGCAGGTATACTCTGTGGAACCTATAAAATTGTGCACATGGCGGAGTATGCTTTTATACATTAACGGAGATTTGTGTGCAATTTTAGTCTTTTGTTTCTGTTATGGTATCACCTTTGTTTCCTACATATACAACGATGATTTCAGCATCTTCATTACCCGTACTTTCACCATAATGCCATGTATCAATAACTTCAATAATCGGATCACCGGCCTTTAGAACTAAAATTTCATCTTTTAAGGTATGAACGGTTAATTCACCTTTGGTCAGATATCCTACATTCAAAATTGGATGCTGATGCAGAGGGAGTTTTTCTCCTTTGGGAATCTGAATTCTGACAACTGTCACCTCCGGATTGGTTAAATTCATCTGTTTGATAGGCGTATTATTCCAAGAAGATTGTGATTTCTGCAAAATTTCAGAAGTTGCCGCTGTGGCATTGAAACTCATACAAAAAACTAAAAGTGCTACTAGATATTTAATCATATTTACCTCCCTAAAATTAAAAATTTATCTTCTCTTCTTATTATTTTTATCCATTTGCGCAATCAGCCAAGCGCCTATCACCGTTAATATCTTAATTATCCGTTGACGCTCCCTTGCTCCTAACTTCCACCAAAAGTTCCAACATCTTACAAAAATGCTTTCCGATTTTTCTTTTTCAATCTTAGTTTTTGCTTTTTTTGTCACTGTTTTAACTTCAGTATTCTCTTCTTCTCTCTTAGCCAATACCAAAGGCTTAACTTTGCCGGCATACGGCTTTAACATCTCTTCTATCTCTTCATCCGGTAAATACGCCCCATGTAGCCGCTTCAACGCTCCATCTGCTGCTAAATATAAACAATCACCTCGGCCAATCAGATTTTCGGCACCTGGGGTATCTAATATCGTTTGCGAATCTATACGTGATGCCATTTTATAGGCTAATCTCGTTGGAAAATTTGCTTTTAATACTCCGGTTACGACATCAACTGACGGACGTTGGGTAGCTAATAACAAATGTATACCAGCAGCCCTTGCCTTTTCAGCTAACCGCTTTACATCCTTTTCTACCGCTTTATCCGCTGCCATTAAATTCGAAAACTCATCTATGACACAGACGATATATGGCAAATGCCCATCGCCTTTTTCATTATACTCAGCCAGATTTTTTACCCGACTTTCAGCAAATATATCATATCTTTTATCCATTTCTTCTGCTAAATAAGCAAGCGTTGCAACCGCTTCGTGGCTTTCGGTTACTACCGGACAATACATATACTTTTGATTGTTATATACACTGAATTCTATCTTTTTCGGATCTATCATTACAAACTTAACATCTGCCGGCTTTTTTGCCGCTACCAATGACAAAATAAATGTATTTAGACCAACAGATTTACCGGAACCCGTTGCACCACCTATCAATAAATGCGGCATTTTTGCTAAATCGGCAAATACCGGCGTTCCTTTGATATCTGCCCCTAAACAAATTGGTAGAGCATATTTCTCTGAGGCTTTATTAAATTCTTTTGAAGATAAAATTTCTTTAAAATCAATTGTTTCAAAATTTTCGGCAGGAATTTCAAATAATATTGCATTATCATTCTCCGCAGGTTCAACTCTTAACGAGGCAACACCTAATTCACGGCGAATATCCTCCAGTGAGGCTGTAATGTTTTTTAACTTTGTCCCCGGAGCCGGTGCAAATTCTATGATGTTCAATAATGGTCCGCGTGTCTTATTGATTATTTCACCATTAATCCCGTAATTTCTTAAAACATTTTCTAAATCAGGCATATCTTATCCTCTTTCAAATAGTTCAATATTGATTTATGATATATCTCTATCCTTTTATAAACGCAACAAAATCTTCTATATAAGTGTTTTTTGTGTATTATTGGGGAGCACTCAAAGAAAATGCTTGTATTTTTTGGATTATAGGCTAAATATACGGGCAATATTTAATTTTTAATGAGAGGATAACTATGTCTAATCCATTGGATACAAAAATAATAAGCAGACTGGCTGAAATCTTGGATAAAACAAACTTAACAGAACTAGAATATGAAGATGAAAGCTGCCGAATCTCTTTGGTTAGAAATTTAGGCGGTGTTGCTACTACAACTGCTTATGTTCCGGCCCCAAATATCGTTCAATCTGTCACACCGGCAGTTACGGCTGTTCCTGAAACAACAACCGTTACTCCTGAAAGTGCTGATGTTGACTATACCAACAGCCCTAATGCTGTTAAATCTCCTATGGTCGGCGTGGTTTATCTCTCCGCAGATCCTAAGACTCCTAACTATGTTAAGCCGGGTGACAGCGTTGTTGAAGGCGATACCGTTTGTTTGGTTGAAGCCATGAAAACATTTAATCCGGTTAAAGCGCACAAGAGCGGTAAAGTTGTTAAAATCTTGGTTGAATCCGGTGACCCGGTTGAATACGGCGAACCTCTGGTTGTGATTGAGTAAACACTTAGGAGAACCTTATGTTTGAAAAAGTTTTAATTGCAAACCGCGGTGAAGTTGCTTTAAGAATCCATAGAGCTTGTCGTGAAATGGGTATTCGTACGGTTGCTGTTCACTCTGAAGCAGATGCTAATGCAATGCATGTACGTTTGGCTGATGAAGCGGTATGTATCGGACCGGCTCGCTCGACTGATTCTTACCTTAACAAGCAAGCTATCATATCTGCAGCGCTCATTACCGGTGCTGATGCTATCCATCCGGGATTTGGCTTTTTATCCGAAAACGCCGATTTTGCTGAGATGGTTGAGTTACATGGTATTACTTTTATCGGACCAACTGCCGAACAAATGCGCCTTTTAGGTGATAAAATTACCGCGCGTAAAGCAGCTATTGATGCCGGTTTACCGATTACACCGGGATCCACGGCTTTGGAAAGCGTGGAAGATGCTAAAGAATGGGCAAATAAAATCGGCTATCCGGTTATTATTAAAGCTAAAGACGGTGGTGGCGGTAAAGGTATGAAAGTTGCCTTTAATGATGATGACATCGGTGAAGCTTATACTATGGCTAGGGCTGAGGCAAAAGCTGCTTTTCCTTCAGATGTTGTATATATGGAAAAATATTTACAACATCCGCGCCATATTGAAATGCAAATTCTTGCCGATAAATATGGTAATGTTATTCACTTAGGAGAGCGTGATTGTTCTATTCAACGAAATCATCAGAAAGTGATTGAGGAATGCCCTTCCCCTGCGCTTAATCAATCGCAACGTCAGGAAATCGGCGAAATTGTCTGTAACGCAATTAAAAAAATCGGTTATCAAAATGCCGGTACACTGGAATTTATGTATGAAGACGGTAAATTTTATTTCTTAGAAATGAATACGCGTTTGCAGGTTGAGCATCCTATCACAGAGGCTGTTTCCGGTATTGATATTGTTAAAGAACAAATAAGAATCGCTTCCGGTGCAGCACTCGGCTATACACAAGATGACATTCAATTCCGCGGACACGCAATTGAATGTCGTATTAACGCTGAAGATCCGGAAACCTTTTCTCCCTGTCCGGGAAAAATTACCGAATGGCATGCCCCTGGTGGCTTGGGTATTCGTGTGGATTCCGAAATTTATTCCGGTTATTCAATTCCTCCTTATTATGACAGTATGATTGCTAAACTGATTGTGCATGCCAAAACCCGCAATGCCGCATTAATGCGTTTGCGTCGTGCCTTGGAAGAATTTATCATCATGGGTGTTAAAACGACTATTCCGCTCCATCAAGAGATTATTTCCCAAAATGAATTCATTGACGGGCAATATAATATTCACTGGCTGACGGAATATATGGAGAAACGTCAAAAGTAGGTTGATTATGCAGGAAAAATTATCCGTTCAAAAAGTTTATCTGAATGCGTATAAATATATTGCAACTCATTTCAATGCTTTTGCAATGCTTGTCTTTTTCTATTTTGCAGGCAGTCTGTTACCTACTTTACTGGGGTTGACTTCTTATAGAGCCTTGTTGTTTTTTTATATGGTTTATTATTACCTATTCTTATATTTTGCTACAGGATTGTATTATAAAAAACAATTTTTGCTCAACAAAGATATTTTTACTCGAGCCAGCTTACGTTTTTTAACGGTCTGTGTGTTGTTTTTGGCAGCTGTATTGGTTGGAAATTTCAGTCTGAGTTTAGCACGATATTTCTTTAGCAATATATTTGTTGATGGCAATTCTTTGTTTGTTGCTATTCTAAACAGTTCGCTATGGCAGATTTGCAACTTTTTATTCTTCTTTATTTTATTTATCATCTTTTTTGTTATTCCTTCTTTTGTATTTGTTTCGGAGATTTCGGAAAAAAGTCGTTCTGTTTTAACAGCTTATGCAAAAGTAAAAGGTAATATCCTTAAAATTGCAATGATTGGCGTGGTTGCTTATCTATTGTTGCTTATAGTTATTTATTTAGCTTCTGTTTTAAGAGTTAATCTCTATGTGGCAGAATTGATGCGTGATGTGGTTTTTGTTTTTCTTATCATTGCGTATTTTAAAATGTATGACTTCTTTTATAGAATTCCTGAAAATAAAAATCCAGATGCGCAAGATAACAAAAAAGAAATTAAAATAGCAACAAATAAGACTAAGAAAACGCAAAACAAAAAAAGCGGAAATATCTCTCAAGCATAGAGGAGAAGGAGGCGGAAATGCTTATCAAAGACAAAGATATTTTATCAGAAGAATCGGCGAAAAACACACCTAAAAAACCTGTTAAACCGCGTATAAAAAAAGAGAATATGCGTGCGGCTTGGGGAGATGTTTTTGATTATTATATCCGTGGTATAACTGAGCGATATTTACGTTTTCATGGACGAGCAACACGTTTGGAGTTCTGGGGATTTTTCCTTGTTTCCGCCCTTATGTTTTTGCTCATTTATCCGTTGGGTAAATATGTTGAAATGCCGATGTTAGCTTATTACTTTGCTCTTGCTACCGCTATTCCTTCGGTAGCTGTGACGGCGAGACGTTTACATGACTTGAATAAAAATGCACTGATTTATCTGAGTATCGGTTTGATTGCCGCTCTGTCAGCCTTTTTTATCGGTTATTACAGCCTTATTTTAGTCGGCTTGTGGGGGATTATGATGATTCGCCTGCTTTCTTTGGAAACTGATATCAGTAGCGGTTTCTATGGTGAAGCAGATGAAACAGATGAAATCTATGGAGAGGACAACCTAAGAATTATTCATAAATTTCGCAGACTTGCCATATTACTTGTTGGTATTGCCGTTGGTTTAATGTGCGTCGATTTTGATGAATGGAGCAGACAGGCTGAATACACAGGCACTAAAGACAAAATTATGGAACAAATCGAAGAAAATGGCAAAAAAGCGCATATGACACCTGAACAAATTGATGCGGCACAAAAAATTATGACTCAGACTCTTAAAGCTTGGAGCGGAAAGACTGTTGATCCTAAAGAAATAGAAAAAGCTGTTACTCAATCTTTACAGGCAATTTCCGGACAAAACATAGGACCCGGCAAACCACTAGCAAAATAAGGTCTTCTTTATGATACAAAAGTGCAAAAAAATATTATTGGTCGTTTTTTTGCTTGGGCTTGGTATCTTTAGCGGGCGTACGCTTTATCGTTTGCAATGGAAATGTTTGGATATTCATTACAGACATACATCGTTTTATGGAATGTTTGGAAAAGAACTGACTAGATATATGCAAAAACGAGGGTATTTGACCACCTGCCCCGATATTTTGCCTAAAACAATTATCTATTTCTATCAGACAACAGATAGTGGCACACAACCCAAAGTATCATCCTATGCACATCACACAAAGATTGCCTTTAACGGCGATTGTGCGAAAGTAACAGATATAGAATATTTAAGAAAATTTGATATTTTACTCAATAATGATGAATATCAGAACGGCTTTTTATCATCTTTTAATTTCAGAACAGCCTTTTTTCCTCTGGAAGAATCGTATGATACTTTATGTCACTCTGATTTTGATAATCATCAAATAAATATGCCAGAAATAGCCAAACGTTTAGACGGACTTATCCAAGGAGTGCGCCATGAAAAGTTTTAGTTTGGTTAATTTGCTTATTTTTATAGCCGGTTTGTTGGGTGGGTATTTTTTATATCCGCAAGAAATTCATCATTTTCTTGATTTTAATCCATCTCAATCTGCACGCACGATACCAGATTATAACAAAATCACATTAAAAAATTGTGCGCCAAGAGATGAAAAACATGGTGAAAATTGGTTAGGTAATGATTTTGAAGAAGCTTTAGCTAAAAATTTTGCGACTGTTTCTCAAGTTTTTCAACAAGAAAAAATTGATGATGACAGTGGTATTAATATTTATATGCGCGGTTATTTTCAGTGGAGTCCACCCTTTCCTAACCATAAACGTATCAACCTTGCTTATGTATTTTATCCGCTCTTTTTTAGTCATTATGATGCTGCAAAAATTTCACAAAGAGATAGAATTACCACCACAGATAACGGATATTTACAGGTATTTTTTGATGAGATGCAGTTTTACGATGCTATTGCGGTTGCCTCCGAAACTTATGCTAAAAAAATGAAAGATGCCGGTTTTAAGGCATATTATGTGCCACAGTTTACTAATCCAAATCGTTTTTATCCAGAATACGATGAAAACATTAAATCTGAGATTTTATTTATTGGTTCAAGGCCTCAATTTCGCAGAGCTCCTATGATTGTTTATCATCATCAATTACCGATAACAATCTACGGACCTGAAAGTGATGGACTAGCCAAAGCAGAATATATTGATAACAATGAATTGCATAAATATTACAGCTCAGCTAAAATTGTACTTAATGATACGCGTGCAGATATGCGACAGCATGGGTTTATTAATAATCGTTTGTTTGATGTAACGGCCTCAGGGGGATTTTTGATTTCTGACTATATGCCGGAAATTGAAAAAAATTATGGAGATTGTGTACCTATGTGGAAGACCGAGGAGGAACTGGTGAAGCTTGTCAAATATTATCTTGCGCCGGAACATAAAGCAGAACGTTTAGCTAAAGCAAAATGTGCCCGAGAAATCACACTGAAGAACTTTACTGCTGATATTGCAGTACAGAAATTTGTGCGTATTATTGACGATATCAAAAGAAAAAAAGGAATTAAGTAATGAGTAAGCTAAAAAATATTTTCGTTTTGTTAAGCTGTTTATGTTTAGGCTGCATTGCTTATTATTTATTTTTTATGCCATCTCATAGCGCATATTTTATTGATACAAGAAATTATTTTAATAAAAATGATATCGTCAGTTTTACCGATGAGCTAGGTAAACTTATTAAAAAGCACAAGTACTCTTATGACGTAGATGTCTATACAGCAAATTTTATTGATATAAGGGTTCCTGATATTATTAATCCTAATCATAAAAACATCCTTATTTTGGGGAGCAGAAGTACTCTTGATATAGACCGAATTAAAAAATTTGATTTTGTTTTTGTGACAACACCTGATTTACAATCCGCATTAAAGGCTGCACAAATTGACTGTTATTACTTACCATTGTTTATTGAAGCAGATGAAGAACAAAAACCCTCTGATTGTGTTTTGCATCCCGAACACGATGGTTGTTTTTTGTTGGTTGTCGGAGAACAACCGAATGTAATTAAAATTTTAGAAAATGAAAACTATAAATATGAATTTTATCCGTTTGCCAATTTAGCAATGATGCAACGTATCTTACCTAAATTTCATCAAGTCAGTGGTATTATTTTTAATGTTTCCAAATTTGATAAGGCTTCTATGGATATTTCACCTTTATTTTTATATGCTGCCAATCAACAAATTCCGATGCTAGCAGATAATATTTATAATTCTAATCCTCACAATTATGCAAATGCCGCCTATTTACTTTTTGCTGATACGCTTAGTTATTATAGTGATGATAATGATATTATGACATTCTTAAATTGTTCAGACTGCAAATTTAACAATGGGAAAAAAGCAAAATTTCTCGTTGATAAAGTTTTCTCATCTCGTATGTCTGCTCGGAAAGTTTTTTCCGCGCTTAATGTATTATCCGATAAAATATATCTTAAAAATGTTGTTAATGTTGTTTCACCAACCTATGCGGGGCGTTATAATAACGGCGATTACTGGATTGCTAAGGATTTAGAAAACGGTTTGGATAAGTTTTTTAAGCAAACGATTACTTCTTTTTCTATTTCTCTTATTTCAGACATCGGCAATATCTTGTTATATATACGTGGCGGTGTTCCTCTTTTACAAAGTAAAATTACACCTGATACCGTGTCCATTTTTTATTTGCTCTTTCCTTCTTTTAATGATTATACATCTGTCTTACCGGTTGAAACTTTTATAAATAAAAATTTAGCTGAAATGAAAAATACTGATGCGGTTGCTGTGGCTTCTGAAAAAATTGCAAATATCCTTAAAACTTATGGTATTGATGCTTATTATGTACCGCAGTTTACTAATACGCAAAAATTTTATCCGGATTTTCAAGAGGACTTACAAACAGATGTGTTATTTGTCGGTAATTATCTTCCCTATCGGCGAGCTGCTTTCGCTGTGCATAGTGCCGGATTACCAATAACTATTTATGGCAATAATTGGCCTGATGGATTGGCTAAAGCGGATTATATTGATAATCGTATTTTGCGCAAATATTACAGTTCGGCAAAAATTGTACTCAATGATACACGCGATGGAATGAAGCAATACGGATTTATTATCAACCGAATTTTTGATGTGACAGCCACCGGCACTTTAATGATTTCCGATTATATGAAAGAGATTGAAGAAGTTTACGGGGATTGCGTACCAATGTGGAAGACCGAGGAAGAACTGGTGGAGCTTGTCAAATATTATCTTGCTCCGGAACATGAGGCTGACCGTTTAGCTAAAGCAAAATGTGCACGGGATATTACGCTTAAAAACTTTACATCTGATATTGCTGCTCAAAAGTTTATGCAAATCATTGATGATATAAAAAAACAAAAAGGTCTTTAAT
>Ga0247610_10001407_pt1 | contig 29992 bp, 24 predicted proteins | sample 174DNAGHGhighgp2_FD_193483 | JGI IMG/M metagenome (GOLD analysis project Ga0247610, IMG submission 193483) | Sheep rumen microbial communities from Palmerston North, Manawatu-Wanganui, New Zealand - 1742 DNA GHGhigh gp2 | ecosystem: Host-associated > Mammals > Digestive system > Stomach > Rumen...
ATCGTAATTCCGTATGGTCGTACTTCATTTGCTGCAGCACACACGAAAGTGTTTACGGCTGACTTTGAAGCTGAATAATACGTTTGAAAAGGTATGGGTGCAACTGCAGCAACGGAGCTGACGCAAACAATTCTTCCGCTTCTCTGCTTTCTCATCTGAGGAAGAACTGCATGAACAGCATTTACTGTTCCATTGAAAATCACATCTACCTGTTTAGCCACATCCCCTGCATCGGTAAATTCAACAGCACCGGAAATACCCGAACCTGCGCATGTGACAAGAATATCAATTCTGCCTTCATTTCCAATGATGGTTGCGATTGCATTACTGACAGAGGAATCGTCGCAGACATCAGCACAAATATGCTTTAATCCGTCAAAATGGAACTCTTTTCTGCTGATTATGTAAACAGTGCATGTTTTGGATAGGATTTTTGCTGTTTCAAGCCCTATACCGCTGGATCCTCCCGTGATTGCCACAACCAGTTTTGAATTGCTTTCTGAGCTCATTTCAGCACTCCTTTAGGACTCTGGCTATGATATCCACTGCTTCGTCAATAAGTTCATCTGTGTGGGTAGCCATCAGACTTGTTCTCACAAGACATCCGTCGGGAGGCGTTGCCGGCGGAACTGAACTGTTGGCATAAACACCTTCATCAAACAATCTCTTAGTAATGTATAGAGTTCTCTCAAGCTCGTATGTATAAATAGGGATAATCGGTGTCTCAGACATCATTATCTTTACATCTTTTTCTAATAGTTTCTGACGCATGTACTGAGAATTGTGTTTCAGTTTATCTACCAGTTCCGGATGTGATTCCAGCACTTTCAATGCTGCCAGTGCAGATGCACAGGACGAAGGTGTCATTGAGGCAGAGAAAATGAAAGGCCTTGAATTGTGTCTTACAAAATCTGCAACCTTGTAAGAAGTTGCCATGAAACCTCCGAGACTTGCAAGAGACTTGCTGAATGTTCCCATGTATATGTCAACATCATCTTCCAGGTTGTAATAGCTGGCAGTTCCTCTTCCACCCTCTCCTATAACGCCGAGAGCATGAGAATCGTCAACCATTACTCTTGCACCATACTGCTTAGCCAGTCTGACTATCTCGGGAAGATTTGCAATGTCTCCGCCCATGCTGAAAACACCGTCAGTGACAATTAGTTTAGGCGCATCAGCAGGTATTGTCTGAAGAACTCTTTCAAGATCGTTCATATCTGAATGGTTAAATGTAACCTTCTTTCCGAAACTCAATTTGCATCCGTCATATATACTTGCATGATTCTCCTTGTCGCAAATGACGTAATCGCCAATTCTGACAAGGCTGCTTATAATGCCCAAATTGGTCTGAAATCCCGTTGAAAAAGTTACAACGGCTTCCTTTCTCAGGAATTTACTCAGTTCTTCTTCGAGTTCGAGGTGTAGTTCGAGAGTTCCGTTCAAGAATCTTGATCCTGAACATCCTGTTCCGTATTTTTCAACAGCCTTTATGGCTGCTTCCATAACTTCAGGATTAGTGGTAAGGCCGAGATAGTTGTTGGAACCCAGCATGATTCTTCTCTTGCCTTCCATTATTACTTCGTTTGCCTGCTTTGACTGAAGCGCGTGGAAATACGGATATATTCCTTTTTCTCTCACTTCGTCTGCAGTTGTGAACTGATAACATTTGTCAAATAAATCCATAAGCTAAAGCAGTAAGAAACCGCAGCCCTCCGAATAAATATGTTTGCAAAAATTTTACCATGATAAAACGATAAAAACTATAGACATTTTCGACAAAATGATGTGTACGAGATACTCCATTGTGCCAAAAATCACAAATTCTGATTAACAGCAGCTATGAACTTTTCAAAAGATTTCATTCCTTCTTTGCTGCATTTGTAAACACCGGCATCTTCAAGAACGGCAACAAATGTGTTTCCTATCTCCTTTTTCAGTATTTCCCAAGTGTTCTCTTTTGTGAATGTATATTTGTCCTTGAACGAGTCAAGCCACTTTTTGTGCTTTGAAAGTACGGAATCCTGGCTTATGTCTCTGTTTTCAAGTATTGCCTTTTCCAAATCCGCCATTTCTTTTTTGAGTCTGGACGGCAGAACAGCAAGTCCCATAACCTCTATGAGGCCAATGTTCTCTTTCTTGATATTATGTTTGTCCTGATGAGGATGATATACTCCAAGAGGAAACTCTTCTGTCGTTATATTGTTTCTCAGCACAAGATCGAGCTGATAATCATTTCCTTTTCTTCTGGCGATTGGAGTGATAGTATTGTGTTTTTCTCCATCGGTCTCAGCGAAGACAAATGCTTCCTCGTCTGAATATTTTCTCCATGAATTCAGAATTATCTCGGCAAGGTCAAGAAGTCTGTGCCTGTCTGATGATGTTAGTCTGATGACTGACAACGGCCACTTGACTATTCCCGCTTCAACATCAGAAAAACCTTTGAAATTCAGTTCTTTGACGATTGGAGCTCTCTCCATTGCAAACTCATATCTGCCGCCCTGCATGTGGTCATGACTGAGTATTGATCCTCCTACAATCGGAAGATCTGCATTGGATCCAAGGAAATAGTGCGGAAGACATGTAACGAAATCCATCATTCTCTCGAACAGATTTCTGTTAATCTGCATCGGTCTGTGTTCAGAACAAAGCACTATGCAGTGTTCATTGTAATACACATACGGAGAATACTGGAGATACCACTTTTCTCCGTACAAATCCAGTGGAATAATGCGGTGATTCTGTCTTGCAGGGTACCTGAGATTTCCGCTGTATCCTTCACTTTCAGCACACAAAAGGCATTTCGGATAACCGCTCTGAGGAGCAGATTTTGCAGCTGCTATGGCTTTGGGATCCTTTTCGGGTTTTGACAGATTGATTGTAATGTCAATATCACCATATTCAGAATGAACAACCCATTTCAGGTCCTTTTTCACTCTGTAGGTTCTGATGTAGTCTGTTGCTTTGGAAAAGTCATAATACCATTCGGTAGCATTCTCGGGCGAGACGTCATACTTTTCCTTAAAAGTTCTGATGACATCATGCGGAGGCGGAGTCAGAAGCCCCATGACAGATACGTCAAACAAATCTGAATAAGTAGTTCCCTCTCCTTCAACAAGACCTTTTTCTCTTGCATATTGAATGATATCTGACAATATTTGTTCCAGATCGTCGCATTTTTCGTACGGAACCTGCTCATAATTGTCCACTTTCAGTTTTTCAATGAGCCTGTTTACTGCCCAAATCCTGTCGTCACCCGTAATCAGCGAATGCTTGGTTGCGTAATCCACCAACTGATTAATTCTCTGTTCTATCATTGCCGTTTTCCTTTTTGTTCCTGCTTTTTGTAAAACTGATAATAAATACAAGGTATCATACCGTTGTAAAGTTTTCTTTTCTTGTCTGCTTTTCTGTTGAACAGCTTTTCGAAATTCTCATTGTTTGTAAGCACATAAATCTGCCAGTTGTCCAGTGTCGCAAAGTGCCTTCCCATGTTAATGTACAATCTTTCGGCTTCTTTAAGCGAAACAAGTCTTTCACCATAAGGGGGATTGCATACTACAGTTCCCCTTCTTCCACCCGTCTCGATTTTTAGAGCATCCTGTCTGAACACTTTTATGTATTTTTCCATTCCGGCATTCTTCACGCACTGCTTTGCAATCTGAACGGCATTTTCGTCAATGTCCGATGCATATGCTTCAAATTGAGTTTCTACAACTGCGTTTTTAGCTTCCTCAAAAGCATTGTTCCAGACTTTTTTATCTACGAACCCGAACTTTTCTGCATCAAAGTGTCTGTGGAGTCCGGGTGCTGTATTTGTCATAATCAGAGCCGCCTCGATGGCAATTGTTGCAGATCCGCACATCGGATCCCAGAACAGCACATTTTCTCTGGGCCTTGAAATCTTCACCATGGCCGCAGCCAGTGTCTCTCTCAAAGGTGCAGTAGTCGACTCCGGTCTGTACCCCCTCTTGTGGAGTGAATCACCGGAGCAATCTATCATAATATATGCGTGATCTTTCAGAATGAAGAACTCAATTTTATATCTGTCACCTGTCTCTTCGAGCCAGTTCTTTTTGTAATATGAACCCAGTCTTGTGGAAATGGCTTTTTTGACAATCTTCTGACAGTCAGGAACACTGAACAATTTGCTTTTTATACTGTGCCCTGTTACCGGAAATACCGCATTTTCAGGAAGATATTTCTCCCATTCCGCCCTCTTTGTCTGTTCAAAAATGGTGTCAAAATCCGTAACATCGAATTCTCTGACTATCAGGAAAAGTCTCTCGGCTGTTCTTAGATTTATATTGGCTCTGGCAATTGCCGTCTCGTCTCCTTCAAAGAAAACTCTTCCGTCAATTGTCTCTGTTCTTTTGTAGCCAAGAGAATCTATTTCTTCACCAAGAAAACCCTCAAGTCCAAACAGACAGGTTGCTGCAAATTTGTATTCTGACATCTTAAATCTCAGCTACTGCCTCTATTTCCACAAGTGCGCCCTTCGGAAGATCTTTTACGGCGACACATGATCTTGCAGGTTTTGAAACGAAATATTTGGCATAAACTTCATTGAACTTTGCAAAATCTGAAATATCATGAAGGAAACATACAGTCTTAACAACTTTTTCAAAAGAAGTTCCTGCAGCCTTCAGCACTTCGCCGACATTCCTGCATGCCTGTTCAGTCTGTGCCTGGATGTCTGTTGCAGTAATCTGCCCGCATGACGGATCTATCGGTATCTGTCCTGATGTAAATACCAGATTTGATGTGACAATCGCCTGTGAATAAGGGCCTATTGCCTCAGGTGCGTTTTTAGTGTAAACAACTTTACTCATAATATAATCCTCCATATCAATAATTGTTGTTCAGTACTTTAATTCCAAGTTTTTCCAGTTTATCTATTATCTCTTCGCCGTGGCTGAAATCCCTCGTCTCCATTTCAATTGTGAGATTACAGCTGTAAATGTTCTGCGTGTTAGCAGCTCTTTTATGTCTGATGTCATTGATGTTGGCACCGCTCTGTGATATAAGGCTGACCACTCTTTCAAGCTGTCCCGGTTTGTCCATGAGTTCAATTGTGATGGATGTGATTCTTCCGGTGTTCAGAAGTCCTCTCTTCAATACGCTTGAAAGGTTAGTTACGTCAATGTTTCCACCTGAAACGACGCTCAGTACTTTCTTTCCTTCAATCGGAAGCTTGTCAAACATGGCAGCTGCAACTGATACCGCTCCTGCCCCCTCTGCTATCATCTTCTGTTTTTCAATGAGCGCAAGAATAGCCGAACATATTTCTTTTTCAGACACAGTGACGATGTCGTCCACATATTCATTTACGAGTCGGAAAGTATTCTCTCCCGGAGTCTTGACCGCAATTCCGTCTGCAATTGTGCTCACACTTGTAAGAGTCTCAATTTTTCCGTCCCTGATTGAGTTGAGCATGCTTGGAGCAGATTCAGACTGAACTCCGTAAACCTTTATTTTGGGGTTTATATTCTTAACTGCATAAGCAATTCCGGAAATAAGGCCTCCTCCGCCAATCGGAACAACAACAGCTTCTATATCAGGCATATCTTCCAGGGCTTCAATGGCAACAGTCGCCTGTCCCGCGATTACATCCTCATCATCAAAAGGATGAACAAATGTATAACCGAATTCATCCCTGAGTTCCAGCGCTTTCTTGTATGCGTCATCATATACTCCCGGAACAAGACAAACTTCTGCACCATAGCTCTTTGTCGCCTCAATCTTGGAAATAGGTGCTCCCTCCGGGAGACAGATTATGGATTTTATTCCATTCTTTTTTGCTGCGAGTGCAACGCCCTGGGCGTGGTTCCCGGCAGAACAGGCAATTACTCCCTTTTCCTTCTCAGTTTCTGAAAGTTTTGCAATCTTGTATGCCGCTCCTCTCACTTTGAACGAACCGGTCTTCTGAAGATTTTCCGGTTTGAAAAAAAGCTGGCATTTTCTTGTAAAAGTATGTGCTTTTTGAATGTCTGTGTGTCTGACAACGCCTTTAAGAACTCTATAAGCGTCATTGACTTTGTCCATTGTCAACATGTCTGTGCCTCCAAATTATTCGTTTCTTACTTATTTTCGAGCAGTACAAATGTTTCTTTTTCGTCATATCTGTACAGCCTGATGTTGCTTGCATATGTCTTGTCTTCGTTCCTGTAATCGTGAGAAAAATAATAGTAACCATCTCCGAAAGAATACATTCCGGTAGTTCCCTTGTTGAAATATATTCCATCATTGAAGAGTGTTAACACCTTTCCTGTCTCTCCATATGTAACTGTATCTGTCCTGGGTTTTACGCTTCCGTCTATGATAAAGAACGGATAATTCCTGAACTGTTCTTTGTGACCCTTGTAAACTGCAACAAGCCAGTTACCGGTATATTCGTCATATTCAAGATTCTGAATGCCCCAGTCGGTGTTTCCGGTATACAGGAAATACACCTCTTCCGGCATAAGTCCGGAGTGATGAGGAGCCAGCTGACTTGGCGTAAGCGCGCATTCATTGATAGCTTTTATATCATACTGCATTATGATGTTGTAGTCGTTGTCTTCTCTTGAATTGTCGCCATAAATGCCGCATGCAACCATGAGTCTCTTTGTTCCGTTCTTTTCGCCGAAAACAGGTCCCACTCCGGTTCCGTCAATACCGCTTACAGCGTATTTGTGCTGTTTTCCATCCGGTAAAATGGCATCAAACCACTCAACAACTATTGGGAGATATGCAGTCTTTACAACTTCGTCTTTTTCGGCATCCATATCCGGTCTGCAAATCTTGTCCACATCGATAATGGCGATATAGAAGGCATTTTCTTCTGCTATCTTTATACCGGTATTTTTTTCGATTCCGGCTCCGATTGCATCATGCTTGAGTTCGAGAGAAGCATAAACTTTTCCATCTTCCTCATTGAAATCTATGCATCCGAGATGCCCTATAAAACCCTTTACCCATCCTATTACAGTCCCGTCAAACTTTGCTTTGACGAGAATAGTCGTGAAGCAGTAATAGATGTATCCTCTGGCTTTATCCACGGCAATTCCCTGAATGTGTCCTTCAGACCAGTTTCCGGTGTTAATACTCTTTGGAATCACATTTTTAGTTTGATTGTTATCCATATCGTTTATCTCTCCTTGGTAACATTGTTTTGCCGCCAATTCCTCAAATCAACCGAGAGTAGATTTTACTGCATCTTCGTCATACTGACGCATGTAGAGGTCATAATAATGTCCTCTCCTCTTCATCAATTCTCTGTGAGTGCCCTGTTCAATTATCTTTCCGTTCGATACAACCAGAATCATATCTGCATTTACAACAGTTGAAAGTCTGTGGGCTATCATGATGGTTGTTCTGTCTTTTATGAGACTTGTTATTGCATTCTGAATCTTCTGTTCGGTCAATGTATCGACGGATGCAGTTGCTTCGTCAAGAATGAGAATCCTCGGATCGGCAATAATGGCACGCGCAAAAGATATGAGCTGCTTTTCGCCTGTTGACAGAAAGTCTCCGCCCTCACCCACATCGGTGTATAGTCCCTTTTCAGCCTTTTCAACTATTCCCTCAGCTGAAACACTTTTCAGTGCTTCCATGACTTCCTCTTCAGTGGCATCAAGCTTTCCGAACCTTATATTGTCTAAAATGGTTCCGGAAAACAGGTGAGGTGTCTGGAGCACAAATCCCATGTTTGAATGAAGCCACTGCTGAGATCTTTCTCTGGCATCTCTTCCGTCAATCAGCACTTGACCTTCGGTCGGTTCATAGAATCTGCAAACAAGGTTAGCCAGAGTTGACTTGCCGGCACCCGTTTCGCCGACTATTGCAAGCGTGGTGCCCTGAGGGATCTTCAGATTGAAATGTTCAAGGACAGTTTCTTTGCCGTCCGGATACATAAATGATACATCCTTGAATTCTATGTCGCCCTTGAGGGGTTCCCAGTTTTCTTTTTTTGTTTCAAATGTATCGCCGTATATTTTGATTACTTCCTCAGTGTCGTTGACATCAGAAGAAATGCTCAACAGTCTTGTTACTCTCTCAATATTTACCTGGGTCATTATAAACCCGGAAACCGAGTCAACAAGCCATCTGATAGGCTCAACAATACCCAGTGAATATGACATGAATACGGAGTATGTTCCAAGTTCCATTACGCCTTCATTTGTCAGGATACCGCCTCTCCACAAAACAACTGCAAGTGCAAATGAAGAAGCAAAAACGATAGTTGATGCGAACAAACCTCTCACTTTTGAGTGGTTTATTGAAGTTCTTCTCATGTTCTGAGTTTCAGAGTTGAACTTGTTTATCATCTTGTCTTCGACAACAAGAGCTTTTATTGTCTTGGCTCCGGTAATTCCCTCATTGAAATTGCCCGTAATCTTTGAGTTGATTTCACGTATCTTTCTGTGATAGAAAACCAGCTTCTTCTGGAAGATTGAGAACATCAGAAGCACTACCGGAATTACTGTTATAACGAGCAGCGTCAGAGTTACGTTGGTCGCAAACATCACTGCAATTGTTCCGATGACATATGACATGTTCCATACAACGCCCATGAGTTCCCATGATACAACTTCGCCTATTCGGATGTTGTCGCTCATTACTCTTGAGTGAATGTATCCAACTCCGTTCTGGTTGTAGTATGTGAATGACAATGTCTGAAGGTGATCAAAGCACGCATTTCTCAGGTCTCTTGCTATTGAAATTTCCAGATTTGCAGAGAACAGACACGACAAATAGTTTGTAGTGCACTCGAGTATTACAGTGGTAACGTAAAGGACCACAAAAGTAACAATCGTCTTTTCAAAGACGCCATCTGTTATGTGGTTGATTGCATACCTCTGGAACTGAGGAAGCAGTACGTCAAGAACTGACACTGCAATTCCAAACATAACCATCAGGGCCATTTTCTTTTTGTACGGTTTGATGAAAGGTGCCAGTTTCGGTATTCCAAAGAAAGGAAGTGATTTGGACTTGTAATCAGTATTATCCATCATTCCACCTCCGATCCGCTCTTCTGAATCTTGTAAATGGTGTTGTACAGACCATCTTTTTCAACAAGTTCATCGTGAGTCCCCTGCTCGACAATCTTTCCCTTGTCGAGGACTATAATATTATCTGCATTCATCAGTGTTGTTATTCTGTGTGAGACGAGAATAACAGTTGCATCTGAAAAACGCACTGCGAGCTCTTTTCTTATTTTGGCATCAGTCTGAGTATCCACAGCGGACAGCGCATCGTCGAACACAATGACCTGTGTACCCGCAAGAACAGCTCTTGCAATGGCGACTCTCTGTTTTTGTCCTCCCGACAGTGTGACTCCTCTTTCGCCGACAAAAGTTTCGTATTTGTCTTTGAACTGCTCAATTGTTTCATCAAGACTTGCAATTCTTGCTGCAGTTCTTATTTCGTCTTCAGAAGCCTCATTTTTGGAAATTGCAATATTGCCACCCAGCGTGCTTGAGAACAGGTAAGGCTCCTGCATTACAATGCCTATGTTCTTTCTCAGCCATGACGCTTTTACGTCTCTTATATCAGTGCCGCCGTTTATAGTAATGCTTCCGCATTCCGGAGCCAGGTCATACAGCCTTCCCAGAAGGGATATAATGGTGGTCTTTCCCGACCCTGTTCCGCCAAGAATGCCTATTGTCTGACCTTCTTTTATTGTGAAGCTGACATCGTCAAGAACGACTCTCTCATCATAACCATAAGAAACATGGTTGAAACTAATGTCACCAATCTTGTCAAGTTCAACTGCATCAGGCTTATCTTTTTCTTCTTCAGCTGCCATTATTTCCTGAATCCTGTCAAGAGAAACGTCTGCTTTGCTCAGTTCCGCAAGCATTCTTCCGAGCTGTCTGATAGGTCCGATCAGCATCACGTTATATGAAATGAATGCAATCAGGTTTCCTGAAGATATTTTTCCTTGTATGCAGAGGAGGGTACCGACTGTTACCACCACCACATTCTGCAGATATCCGATTCCGTCAGTGGACGACCAGAAAAATGTGAACAGTTTGTTCAGCTTCATCCACATACCGGCAAATTTATTGTTGAAGGTTATGAATTTGTCTCTTTCTTCCCTCTCTCTTCCGAATGCTCTGACAACTCTGACGCCTGTCAGGTTTTCCTGAATCATAGTTGAAAGTTCACTCTCTGCTTCATCAGCCTCCCTGAATCTCTTTCCGACTTTGCTTCTGAAAGCAATGCAGTATAAAAGGATAAAGGGAATGAATGATGTGGATATAATTGCCAAAGTCAGATTCATCGAATACATATAGTAAATGGATAAAACGAGCATGACAATAATTCTGAACAGCGAAATGAGCTGTTCAGTTATGAAGTTTCGGATATTGTCCGCATCTGAAGTGCATCTCTGTATGATGTCTCCCGTCCTGTTCTTCATGTGCCATGAATACGGGAGCCTCTGAATGTGCGAGAAAATCTTGTCTCTCATGTTCTTCATGAGAGTCTCGGATGCGTTTGTTATGAAATATCTGTTTGCAAAGTAAGATACTGCAGATACAAAAGCAACTGATACAACCATAGCGGCTGTCAGTATCATGTTTGCCTTAAGGTTATCGTATCCTCCGAACAGCTGTATCAGTTTTTCAACAACATCCGGTACGTTTTCTGCTCCGTCGCCTATTACTCCGTCGACAACTGCACTGACTATCTGGGGATTCAATGTATCCATGAATGAAATCAGGAATGTGAATACAATGCCAGCACCGAACAGCAAATAGGAACCCTTGAGAAAATTCCCAAGCATCTTTGTCTTGGCTTTTCTGCCGGCCTTTTTGACCGGCTTTTCATTGGCCATATATATTTTCAGCACTTAAAGATTTAATGATTAAGCGCAATCTCCTTTCAAGCTATATAAATGCTCCATTTTTTTGTTTCAACATCGAAAGTAAAGTTATAAGTCCCACTAGCCTGAACAAAGTAAGTTGTGTCAATTCTTGTCACAAGTGATCTGCCTACAGCAATGTTGTGATAATAATCAAAGTTATATCTCACAGCAAACACATCTTCATAGTTCAACTTGACACCTTTAATCTCGTATAAATTTTCATTATCCGGACTTTTTTCCATGTCAAGATATTGAATGTCATTTTCTCCTTTGATGACAACCAGTGATGGAGCCTCAATCACGATTGAGTTTCCGTCAATAATCCATATGGTATCTGTAATCGGGAAATACGTGATTACGTATAGCCCGCCATTTTCTACTTTGAAATTGCCGTTTGATATGGTGATACCATTCTCATCATCACTAAGATACTGAGTCAAGTGATAAGAATCTATATACCGATTGTTAACCTCATCATATATTTTGAATTCCGTCTTGTCTGTAAACAACATGTATGACAAATAATAATAGAAACCATTTTGGTTTACAAAATCCAAATATTCTGAATTGTTGGTTGCCGCCTCGTTAAATAGCAGGACTGTTATTGCATCATATTCTGATGATCCCTTTTCCGCTTCAATTTCGTAAAAAGTAAACGTTTCATCCATTCCCTTTACGTACAAATGGTATGAGTCTGAATTGTTTGGTGCATAAACAGTATCACATGCAATTTCGCCTTTGCCGCCTTCATGCAACGAAACACTCATTTTGACATCTTTTTTTACTATTATTTCGTTATTGGCGCCCTGTTCGAATAGTTTTGTTATTGGCAAAACATTACAATACAATTCATTGAATCCGTAAGTAACATTTGTATCCTTGTCCACGATAACTATTGAGTCCCCGGAATTGAAATTGTGATAACCAAAATACTTTGCGGTTTCGTTGTCTAAATAAGCTCCAAAAGTTATATCAACCATTGGGAATTCTGTCGTTGTTCCTCCCGAGGTTACTCTTATAACATACCCACTGTATTCTAAGCCGCTGACACTCAATTTAATGCTCTCGGGTGTAATCTCGACAGTAATTGTTGCGACCGCATTATTTCGTATTCTCTTTACATCGTTGATGTTTGATTCAACATCGGGTACAAATTCAAACTCATTTTTATCGTCATTCTTACCCACAATGAAAATTATGTCATCCTTGCTCAAAGATACATCTTTGATGCTTATGACTATTCTTTTGTCACCAATTTCATCGACTGTAAAATCTCCGGCCTTTTTATCATTAACCATCAAAGTCAATTCTGGAGACAAAACTGGAACATTAATACTATCGATCGGATTCTTGTTTATATCAAACAACGTTCCGCAATCTTTACATAAATAGTGACCGATTGTTCCTTCAGAGAAGAAGGTCGGTGCCACAGCTTCGATTAACTCTCCATACTGATGAACATGTTTTTCAACCAGTACAAATGTGGACAATGATTTTACAGAAAAACTAATGCAATCACCCTCTACTGAAAACACAACATTTTCGGCATTATTATCCCTCAGTTGGAATAGTTTATACTCTCTCTCGTCAACAACTGATAACAAACTATTCTGAATTTTTACAGAGATGGTTCCACTCGGTTGGATTTCTTTCTCATCTTCTTTAATTACAAGTCGGAAAACAACAAATTTTGCATTTGAGGCAAATTCTTCCTTTGAGAGAACAAATCTGGCATATTCTATAGAATCATTGTCAGACATGGGTAAATAATCCAATATTGTATTTTTGCCGAATGATTTTCCTTCAACTACTACGCCTGAAGCATTTTCTAGTTTTTCGATTGTATCAATAGTTGTAACTGCTTCAGTTGTCGTTTCATTACTTGTCTCTTCAATTGATCCGTTACACGCGGATAAAACTACAACAATTGATAAAACAACGACAATTGCTAAAAAAATCTTCTTCATTTTTGCCCCCAAAAAAATAATCTAACGTAGACTGGATTCCGATAATTCCATACTTTGTTGTAATTATATATTATTTTTCTGTACAAGTCCATATTAATCTATAGTCAGACTACAAACGCTAGAACAGATTTGGTTCACTGCTCTTTTTGCATGATTGAATTCGAACCGTTTTGATTTTATCAAATTAAATTTTGTCAAACCTATTGACAAACAAATTTCGATTTGATAAAATCTAATTGCAAAACAAAAAATTAACATCTCAAGGAGGGAAAAAATGTCATTTTACGATTATTCGGTATTCACACCAAAGGGTGAAGAAATACCACTTAAAAACTATGAGGGAAAAGTTGTTATAGTTGTCAACACAGCAACAGGATGCGGCTTCACACCTCACTACAAGCCGCTTGAAGAAATGTATGAAAGATTTCACAACAGAGGACTTGAAATCATAGACATTCCCTGCAATCAGTTCGGAAACCAGACTCCCGGCTCAGATGAGGAAATCCATGAGTTCTGCACACTCAAGTACAACACACAGTTCCCTCAGATGAAAAAATCTGATGTCAACGGAGAAAATGCCCTTCCCGTATACGGATTTCTCAAGAATGAAATCGGTTTCAACGGATTCGGAAAAGGTGTAAAGGCACTTGCAATGAATGCCTTTGTCAAAGATAAGGAAAGCCCTGATATCAAGTGGAATTTCACCAAATTCGTCATTGACCGCAACGGCAAAGTTGTTGCAAGATTTGAGCCGACTCACGACATGAAAGATCTTGAAAAACTTGTTGAGTCTCTTCTCGGTTAATAAAAATGTTTGATATAGCTATTATTGGTACAGGCCCGGCAGGACTTGAAGCGGCAATAACATCACGCATCAGGAACAAAAACGTTATAATTTTCGGAAACAGGAACCTGAGCGAAAAAATAGAACGCGGACACCTCATAAAGAATTACCTCGGCATACCCGATATCTCAGGAAAAGATCTGCGCGATCGTTTTATGAACCATTTGAATTCATTCGGTCAGCAGATAACAGAAGACAGAATAACAGCTGTTTATTCAATGGGTGACTACTTCTCTCTTCAGGGATCAAGCGGTGCTTTTTATGACGCACAGACAATAATACTTGCTTCAGGCGTTTCAGCAGAAAAACCTCTCAAAGGCGAACAGGAATTTCTCGGGAACGGCGTAAGTTACTGCGCAACATGCGATGCACCCCTATACAGAAACAAGGACGTTGCAGTTTTGTGCTATTCAAAAAATGAGGAATCTGAAGCAGACTTTTTGAACGAAGTATGTTCATCAGTGTCTTTTTTCAAATTGTACAAAGAAGAAGCGAAAATAAGCGATTCAATTGTAAGGATTGAAGAGACACCGGAAGAAATCAAAAGAGCCGATTACAAAACAATTGTATCTACAAAAGAAGGCAACGAATACTCATTTGACGGCATCTTCGTTCTGAGAAACAGCATTGCTCCGTCAAACCTCGTACCCGGACTGAAGACGGATGGTTCTCATGTTTCCTGCGACCGCAACATGAAAACAAATATTGACGGTTGTTTTGCCTGCGGAGACGTAACAGGACTTCCCTATCAATACATAAAAGCTGCCGGTGAAGGCAACATTGCAGCACTGTCGGCATGTGCATACATTGATTCAAAATCAAGACAAAGTGATAAATAAAAGGAGATACTAAATATGGTAAATGTAGTAAAAAATGATGATTTTTCAGCTGCTAAAAAGGCAGTTGCAGCGGTAGTTGACTTTTCTGCAACATGGTGCGGACCATGCAGAATGACAGCACCTGTACTTGAAAAAGTTTCTGAAAAAATGGCTGGCAGAGTTGAGTTTTTCAATGTTGACGTTGACGAAAACAGTGATCTTGCGAACATGTTCCATATAACTAACATTCCTTGTCTCGTTCTCATCAAAAACGGAGTTGAAGTATCAAGAAGCGTAGGATTCCAGCCCGAACAGAACCTCACAAGCTGGATTGAGTCTAATCTCTGATATCATGAGCAAAATTTATCCACAGCTTAAACTTGAGAATCAGTTGTGCTTCCCTTTCTATGCTTGTGCAAGAAAGATTGTAAATCTGTACACACCCTTTCTTAAGACGCTGGGTTTAACGTATACCCAGTACCTTGTTATGATGGTAATGTGGGAAGACAATGATACGACAATAAAGAATATTTGTACCAGACTTCATCTAGATTCGGGAACTCTCACACCTCTGATTCACAAACTTGAAAAGCGCGGCCTGCTGGAAAAGCACAACTGCGAACAGGATGAGAGAATAACATGCGTTAAACTGACAAAAGAAGGAATTGAACTTCAGGAAAAAGCAAAAGACATTCCTCTGAAAGTCGGATCATGCGTTCATGTATCCAAAGAAGAAGCAGAACTTCTATACACTACTCTGTACAAAATTCTCAATAATTGAAACAGGCACCTTTTGGGTGCCTGTCGCTCATTATGTCAAAACTCTTATAAACCACGTTGAGTAAAGATCAAATCTCAATGTGGTTTTCTTTGTTTTTGTTTTTGTTTTTTCAGTTAACGCCAATTCGCAGTCATGATCCTTATCCAGCAGGTAATATTCTATCGTCTTAATGCCTTCTTTCATGCCGGTTAATTCGATTTCGATATCCATTCCCGGAGCATTATCGTCATTGTCAAAATACGTGGTCATTATGCACGATTTACTGCCATCACCAGCACCGACAGCATATATGTGATTGTTTGACGACACTGTGAGAATCTGTTTTTTCAAATCGTACATTTCGCCATACATTCTGAATGGATAATAACCTTTGAGAGGGGTCAGAAAAGTGACATCAAACATTCCATTCCACGAACAAGGTCTGGCATCATAATACATCATGTGATCAAGTTTTGAAGCCTGACCGACAGCCATTGTTCCCGCAACATAAGATGCGCCTTTCAGTCCCTTGATTGCGTGTATTGAATCAATGAAATCCTGACCGGTCCACCCTTTGACGTAATTCCATTCGTCAAGAATCAGTTCCGTCTTTCCCTGAACACCATATTCGCAAAGGAGTTCATATGCATGCTCTCCGTCATCATAATACTGTGACGGTTCCCTGTGGTATCCGTGAAATGAGAAAAAGTCCAGCACAATATTTTCCTTTTTCAACACGTCAAAGAAATCATGGTTAATCTGATCTCTCCAGCATCCGCAATATGCAGGTCCACCAATGTGCAATGAAGGAAACCTGTTTTTGAGGTGCTTGAAAACAACCACAAAGAATTCGTTGAACTGTTCCAGTGTTCCCTGCCAGCAGGGATTTGAACCGTCTGCGTTTCTGCACTCCGGTTCATTCCAGATTTCCCAGTATTTAAGATTATATTCAAATCCTTTGTTCCATCCGTGATTGTAGTGAAGAATTATATGCTCACAGATTTCAGCCCATTTCTGAAAGTCTTTCGGAGGATAAGTACCAACTTTTTTGTAGTGTTCTATCATGGCACCAAGCCTGTAGAAGACTTCTGATCCTACTGCCCTGGCTGCCTGAACATATTTGTCCGTATATTCAAAGTCGTAAGATGATTCGTCATTGACGTCTGCATCAAAGTTCCTGAAAATTCTGTGGACATCAACTATGAACTCTCCGCAATACCCCTCATATCCTGCTGCGTCATGGCTTCGGCAATAAGGAATTTTTGCCTCTTCGAAACACTTAAAATTATTCATTCCATTGCGAACAAAATTCCCCGCGGGGACATTGTTGACAGAATGCATATCTTTCAATTTTGTTATATGCTTTGATACGTCAATCGTGAGTTTTTCCATTCTTGTTTTCTCCGTTATCTTTCCGGAATTGCTTCCATCCTTGACACTACATAAGCACTGAGCTCACTTGCTTTTTCCGCGCATTCCCGTATTGACTTTCCACTCAGGTAGTTAAATAGGAACGCAGCCGAATAGCTGTCACCTGCTCCAACAGTGGAAACAACTTTCACTCTTTTTGCTTCGAGACTGAATAGTTTATTGTTCAGACAATCGTAAACAACTGAACCTTTTTCGCCTCTTGTAATGATGATTATTTTCAGATTGCTGAATGCTTCTGCAAGTGCAGGGGCTGATGATTCGCTATCGCACGACTCTGCAGAAATTGTCTTCATCACAACAGGAAGTTCTTCATCGCTGATTTTCATTATTGTAGCATTATTAAAAGCAAACCTGATGACTTCATTGGAATAAAAAGGTGGTCTAATGTTAATATCCACATATATCTCTCTGAAGTTGTTGTTTTTTATAAGTTTATTCAGACAGTCACGATTGTTCAGGCTTCTGAGTGCTAGAGTGCCAAAATACAGGGCATCGCACTTCAATCCGTTTGCTCTGCAGTCAATGAAGTCATAAGCAACATTCCGGAGCAGTTCAAACCTAGGAATGCCTTTTTCGTCAAGTTTCACGTTGCATCTTCCGGTCTGTATATCCGGCAGCATATTCACATATTCCGTGTTTATGTCCCACCCTTTGAGCTTATCCATGGCCAGCTTTCCGAGTTCATCTTCACCTACTGCACTGACCATATATGCACTTCCGCCCAGTCCGGCATAATGAACCGCAAAATTGAGAGGTGCACCACCTAAATACTTTTTGTCGGGGTAAACATCCCACAGTATTTCTCCAAAAGACAGAACACTCATATTACGGGATAATAATGTATTTGCCCTTGGCACGCATTGAATCGCTGGCCAGTATTTCAGGCAGTTTTTCCAGCGGCTCACAGGCATATACAATCGAACTCACGTCTATTTTGCGTCCGTCTATCAGGGAGAGGGCGCGCTTCTGTGTATACGGATTAATGAAAGAAGCCTTGAGAACTATCTCTTTCTGGAATATTTCAAACGGTTTAACGGAAATTGTATCTTCAGGTGCAGTAAGACCGAACATCATGACAACGGATTTCTTTCCTGCAATATCTATGGCCTGTTCAATTGTTGATGTTTTTCCGACACATTCAATTACGACGGATATTCTTGTGACGCCATTATCTGACAACACTTCTTTGACATTTTCTTTTATGGGGTCGATTGTAATATCTGCACCGAGTTTCTTTGCAATTTCTCTTTTCGATTCAACAGGTTCTATCATTATGAGTTTTCCGGCACCTGAAATCTTTGCCAGCTGAAGCATTATCATTCCGATCATGCCTCCGCCTATGACTGCAACAGTATCTCCGCAGGATATTTCACACATGTCAATTCCGTGAACACAGCAAGCAACAGGTTCAGTCATTGCTGCCATTTCATATGTCGTCGTATCTGCAATCTTGTAAACCTGTGACTGAGGAACTGCACAGTACTCTGCAAATCCTCCATTGACGCTCGTTCCTATTCCGATCATATTTTCACAGAAGTGTCCTATTCCGCTCTTACAGTAATAGCAGTCATTGCACAGCTTATTGGGATCAACACAAACTCTGTCCCCGACTTTAATGTCCCGGACGTCTTCCCCCACTTCTTCAACTATACCGGCAAATTCATGGCCCAGGACCGTCCCTGCCGGAGTCGGGAAACATCCCTTGTCTCCTTTGAATATATGTACATCTGTTCCGCAAATTCCGCACGCCTTGACTTTTATGAGCACTTCATCGTTCTTTGGTGTCGGTTTTGCTGTTTCTTCAACTCTTAAGTCGTTTGCCTTATAAAAAACTCCTGCTTTCAAAACTGTAATCTCCTTTTGTATGCTTACATTGGTCACACTGCGAATAAAATATTTTCATTTCTTATGTTGTTGTCTTTTACATGATCATTAACTGAATATGCGTTCTTTTCCATGTCGCTGCACACGGCGTCACTCAGTTTCTGCCGCCTGAGCTCATCTGCAACATCCGAACATATAGATTCAATAATATCCATTTTGTTTTCTATCTCTCCGTCTTCATTTGAAGAAGAAATGAGATACTCAAGATCGTCCTTGATGCCGCTCATAAATTGCAATTCTGACATCGCTTTAAAAGACCATTTGTAATATGGCATATATACTCTGTTTAAAAGAAATATAACGCTCATGGCCGATTCGACAAACTTCACAACGGAGAGCTGAGCAGAACCTTTTTGACCGTGATCAAGACATCTTTTGTAATTATATTGTCCCGCCTGTCCCATGACAAGTATATTTCCTGCCATTTTCTTAATTCTGACGTCTTCCGGATAATATTTCAAATTCTCCCTTATTCTGGAAAATTCTCCGTAATTATCCATGAAAACTTCGCCGTTGGTTGCCTCGGCAAAATAAAACTCCGGAACCGCAAACCAATCGTAAACCGTTTCAGGACCATTGCTTAAGCCGGTAAACTTTTTGTAAAAGTCACCTGTTCTGATCACTCCATGCCTGTTTCCGCCTGTGGGGTTCAGTTTCTGTCTCTTGTAACCCAGAAACTCTCCGGGGAGCTTAGCATACGCTCTCTCAAGTGCAAATTCCCTTTTTGAGTCAATATCATCAGGAACAAATATACAGAATCCGGGTTCAAAGTCGTGATCCTGAGATATCTCGTCGTCAAAACCGAAACATTCAGAGCCTTCACCTGCTAGCCCAACCGCCAGCAAAGGCAAAACGTCCTGAAACTGCTCGTCGAGCATTGGCTTTCCGTATTCTTGAAAGTACTGTCTTGACAGTTCAAGTCCTCTCATATATTTCTTTTTCTCTCTTTCTCAATTCATCTGCAGTTCCGAATCTTCCGTAGTAATCAAAAGCCGGAATGCACTTGTCGCAGACATATGCGTAATAAAGGTCCATTTTATTATCTTTGTCCATCAAAAGCTGTTCCGCCATATCAAGATATCTGTCAATCTCTTCGCTTGTTCCGTCCTCTCCGATTTCAGCCTGAATGACATCCACAAGGTTGAGATATGATATGGCTTCTTCAAGTTTGTTTCCGTGTTCTTCCATCAATGCTATGGCTTTCCGGAACGACTTCTTTGCTTCGTCATAATTGCCCGAGTTTCCGTATGCCAATGCCATGTTGTTATACAGCCCGCCCAGTTTGAATTTGTCCACATTCACAGAATCGTAAATGGTCTCGGCTTTTTTGTAATATTCAAGCGCTTTTTCAGGTTCGTCAAACGAGTTATATACAGTTGCAACATTAAGAAAAGTTGTTGCAGAAGTCTCTGTTCCCTGAAGTCCAATTTCTTCAACTAGTTCAAGCCCTCTTGCCACGGCTTTGTCAGCTTCTTCTCTGTTTTTTCTTCTTCTGTTGAGTCCCATCAGTTCATTCTGAATTGCCAGCTCTCCTCTGAGATCGTTTCCGTATCTTGCTTCACCAAGCCAGTAATCCAGGTGTCTCTGTGCCGAGTCAAAATCATCCCTGTCCAGGTACTCATCGAGTTTTGATATCATGCGGTTGATATCTATACTCTTTACAGGCTTTTCGTTCTTGTATTGATCTACACAAAAAGGACAGTTTGGCTCTTCGTAGTCTTCTCTTTTCAAAATGTTTTTATCTTCAAACATACACTTATCCTCAACGAACATTCTGCGTTTTTTGGTTAATTTCCGAAAACAATGATATAACACCGAAAAAACGGAATTGTTATATTTTTGTTTTCGCGGTTACAGATTAATTATACTATTTTTCCTGTCAAAAAGAAACTGCACGGAGTGCGGTCAATTATTTATAGTTATGCAAAGCTCCAAAGTCAATAACCATGGAAGTTAATGTTTCAATTTGTGATTACGTATTGTATAATTACCCTAGATATTTTGCAAGGGAGACTTTTAAAATGTTTTATCCTAAGAGCAGCGAAAAAACCTTGAATACCGAACTGTTCAAAAATCCTACTTCTGAATACAGAGCTGCCCCGTTCTGGGCATGGAACTGTGATATGACACTCGATCTTTTGAAAAAAGAAATAGGTTATATGAAGGAGATGGGATTCGGAGGCTTTCATATGCACCCGAGGGTTGGGCTTTCCACTCCCTATTTGTCAGATGAATTCATGAAACTTGTTTCAGGATGTGTTGATAAAGCCAAGTCCGAAGGAATGCGCGCCTATTTATATGACGAAGACAAATGGCCTTCCGGATTTGCCGGAGGTTTCAACACCAAAAAGATTGAAAACAGACAGAAAACCCTGAAAATCACACGGATTCCGTATTATGACGACAGTATTTCCCTGGAAGAAGACAAAGCTATAGCCGAAAAGAACCTTCCAGGTTCAAAGTATTATCTCCTCTCCTGTTATGACGTTGAGCTGGACAATGAAAAGAAAATACGTAAATACTCAAGAATAGATCCGTGCACAAAAGCAAAAGGAATAAAACTGTTTGCTTATGTTGAATATGCAGTGCCGTCTTCATGGTATAACGGACAGACATATGTTGACACACTCAAGCCGAGTGCCATCAAGGACTTTATAAAGATCACTCACGAGAGATACAAGGAAAAAATAGGAAAAGAATTCGGAAAAGCGGTTCCGTCGATTTTCTCAGATGAACCTCAGATGACCAATAAGACTTTCCTCTCCGATCCTGATGACAAGAGCCCTGTTCTGTTGCCGTATACAACAGACTTTGACGTCACATTCAAAAAAACATACGGGTATTCTTTTTTGGACAAACTCCCGGAGATGGTATTTGAACTGTCAGACGACAGGATTTCACAGGCAAGATACCATATACATGATCATCTGGCCGAAAGATTTGCATCCGCATTTTCGGATACCATAGGAAAATGGTGTAAAAAGAACAACATTGATTTCATGGCACACATGATGATGGAACCTGCTCTTCAGTGGCAGACTGTTGCTACAGGCGAAACAATGCGCTCTTACAGATCTTTCTCAATACCCGGAATAGACATGCTTGCCGACCACCACGAATTGTCCACTGCCAAGCAGTGCCAGAGCGCATGCAGACAGTACGGCCGTGAAGGAATGATGAGTGAACTATATGGCGTAACCAACTGGTATTTTGATTTCAAAGGTCATAAGCAGCAGGGCGACTGGCAGGCAGCATTCGGAGTAACATTCAGGGTTCCCCATCTGTACTGGGTATCCATGAGAGGTGAAGCTAAAAGAGACTACCCTGCTTCAATTGGATATCAGTCACCATGGTACAAGGAATACAAATACATTGAAGATCACTTTGCAAGAGTCAACACAGTGATGACAAGGGGAAAACCTGTTGTCAACATTGGTGTAATCCATCCGATTGAATCATACTGGCTGAAGTTCGGTCCGATGTCTCAGACAAGAGACGAGAGAAATGAACTGCAGAGAAAGTTCTATGAGATAATAAACTGGCTTGTATTCAGTTCTCTGGATTTTGACCTCATTTCAGAGTCCCTTTTGACAGGTCTTTACAAGGAGAGCGACAAAGGATTCCAGGTGGGAAAGGAAAACTATTCTGCAATAGTTGTTCCCAGCCTTCTTACAATACGTTCATCTACGCTTGATTATCTTGAAAATTTCGCAGATAAAGGCGGAAAAGTAATATTCATGGGTGATATTCCGTCATATGTGGATGCACTTCCTTCCGACAGGGCAAAACTGCTTGCCTGGAAATGCACTGACATTGACTGGAGCAAGAGAGATTTGCTGAAAAACCTTGAAGATGACCGCGAAGTACTACTGGCGGATCTGTCTGGAGAATATGCATCAAATCTTGTGTACAACATGAGAAAAGACGGAAAATACAGACATTTGTTCGTGGCTCATGTGACAGAGCCTAAAGACTACGATGTCTCTCCGATAGAAAGCTATAACATAACAATCAAGGGCGAGTGGAAACTCACATTGTTTGATACCATCACAGGCGAAATAAAACCTCTGGCAGCAGACTATACTGACGGCAACACCACATTCAGGTGGATTTGCGGAAGATGCGACTCAATTCTCGTCGAGATGGAAAAAGGAAGAAGAAAAGAAGGATATTCGTTTGAAAGCGCTTCATTTACGAATACCGAACTCCTCTCTCCCTCAGCAGATTATTCCCTGTCCGAGCCAAACGTCCTCCTGCTTGATTATCCTTCTTATTCTATTAATGGAGAGGATTTTTCAGAGAAGAAATATGTGCTTTATGCAGATGAAGAAATCCGCAACAGATTGAACATAAAGCAGCGCACATCAGGAATGGTGCAGCCCTGGGTCGAAAAGAACAGTGATGACAAAAGAGAAAACGTGACCATAAGATATGAGTTTGATTCTGAATTGTCATGCCCTGCACAACTGGGTCTGGAATCAATTGAGGATTCAAGCGTATTCCTTAACGGAACCAAGGCAGATATGACTCCAAAAGGATATTATGTCGACGAAGAATCAATCAAAGTAATAGATCTTCCGAATCTGAAAAAAGGCAAAAACATACTTGAAATCCGATTGAACTTCGGCTATTCAACTCAACTTGAATCGTGCTATCTGCTTGGGAATTTCGGAGTTAAATGCATAGGAAGGGATATATCTGTTACCAAAAAGCCCGAAAAGCTGTTCTTTGATGATATTTCAAAGCAGGGACTCCCCTTCTACGGCGGCAATATATCTTATCATTTCAAGTATGAAGGTGAAGGCAATAAAACCCTTCAGATTCAGCGTTTTTCAGGAACTGCTATATCCGTTGACATAGACGGAAAACGAGTCTCAGGAATGCTGGCATTCCCGCCAAACAGACTTTGTCTGGGAAAGCTGAAAAAAGGTGTACATGATATAACCATTACACTTTACGGAAACAGAATGAACACATTCGGACAGCTTCACAACACCATATTAAAACCTTCTTATACTGATCCCGGAATGTGGAGACCGAAAGGAAGATTCTATACTCCGGAATATATGCTGAGAAGCTACGGAATATTCACAACACCAATGATTTTAACAGAATGAAGATGGTGCCTATTACATCTCGACTGAATGGTCAGATTTTTACACATACATTTACGAGGACAATTAACCACCTTTGTGACAACAAAAACATTATCAAATATATTACAAATGTTTTGAGAATAAGCAAAAGTAACATTACTACATAACTCAATAGAGCAAAAAAGAGCTCGAAAGTAATTATTGTGGAAAGGATATCTGTAATGGAAAAAGAAAAAACAAAATCTCTTTTGAAAACAAATACCCAAAAACCAGAAGGTGAAGAAGAAAAAATAATTGCAGCAAACAACTCTGGAAAAACTAAATATATTAGACGACTAATGGGATTTACTTGTGCTTTATTGAGTTTTGTTGTAATTTCAATTATCGCAGTGCTAATCATAGTGCTATTAAATAACAGAACACCCACAGATGTGGCAAAAATAAACACCTCTATTGCTAATTTGGCTAATATGGATAGTGATGAAGAAAGAATATTAGAAATAATGAAGATTGAAAAAGACATTCAATCAATTTCATCGGATAAGCAATCCAAAATAAATGCGTCAAAGTTATCACATGAAACATCTTCAACAATCAACAAATTGAAAGAATCAGTAGAATGGAAAGACCACATTAACAATGATGAAAAATATTATCTTCTATGGTCGATTATTAATTGTGATCTAATTAATCGTATAGAATTTCGCAAAGAACGATTTGGATCGGAAATGTGGATTTGCAATAATGAAGATTTTTATAATGACTTATTAACAATACTTGACTTGCCATATACTAATTTGTTGGATAACTTTTCAGATGAGCTTACACAAACTTTTAGTGACTATTCAAATTTTTATTCATTTACTTTGCATTTAAAAAACAATGAGTTAGTTGATTTAGGTGTATATAATGGTGGATATGTTAAGATATGCATAAAAGGAACTGACGACGAAGAGCAGAAATATCGCATAAAGAATTGTTATGTATCATTGATAAAACTTGACACAAGCAAATTCTATTCTTTTATGGATGATAATAACTTATCAAAATATAATATTGAATCTTCAGTGATATCATTGATTGTTTCAAATTATAGTTTGGCAATGAACTCAGTAATAGGTCCTTCTATGAAGTTTAATTTAGATGATGCATCATTTGAATGTTCGATTGATTATGGGTCATTTGAATACTATAAAGAGATCAAATCACTAATAGTTCCATCTAACATTATGGTTCAATGGGCACCTTCATATTTTAGAGACTATGGTACACCTGAATGCACTTTGGTTGATGAAATAAGTACAAAAGGCAAAGCGTATATGGATGTAATTGTAAAAAAAGATGAAAAGATAGTAGGATATAGTGTTATTGAAATGAAGTACGTGGATGTAAATAATTACATTGCTACAATATTGGAATCCGTTCTTTTTAGAGATGATAATAACAGCTTAATAGAAGTTCCATTGGAATTTGTTTTAGATAAAATTAAAGGGATAAAGGAAGGTTAAAACCTTCATATACCGGTCCGGGAATGTGGAGACCGAAAGAAAGATTCTATACTCCGGAATATAGTGCTGAGAAGCTACGGAATATTCACAACACCAATGATTCTGTCATAACACTTATACCATTGCAAATGGGAGACCTCAAATTGAAGTCTCCCGTATTTTGTCCTAATTATCTATACCTGTTTATTGAATTTTGACCAAGAAAGATATCATATTTGGCATTCTTTGCCCATTTGAATCATATACAAAATTCACTTTTACATATACCCACAAATCATCATCTATGACAGCTGCAGACATGCTTATTTTATGTGACAGAACCTCATATCCCCCAGCATAACCTCTTCCGCTCCCAAAACGTTTTTCCACCATGTCAATTATTTTGTTTTTATCTATGTAAACATCTTTGAATTTTCTAAACTTTTCGTCGCAGACTCTGGCTCGAAATGCAGTTACCGTTCCATCATTTTTCATTGTAACATAAATTTCGTCTATGCGATGAACACCGCTTATCATTCTGTAAAAAATTATTTTGTATTCAGCGGTGAATGATGGGTCCTGATTGATGAAATTTACAAAATCCTTATCGTATTCTTCTTTTGAATAATCATATGTGGTTGAGAAATCAATGGTTTGCACTTCTACTTCACAATCAGATGTCGACACACCTGCATATTTTTGGAGCACCTCCGAAGCGTAATCAATGAATTCCTGGCGAGTTGAATAGACATTAACTTTTGGAGTATAGTCAAGTGAATATTGTGGATGCCAATAAACACAAGATCTAATTTTCCCACTTTTTTCTCCAATCTGAAGAAGAAAATAATTAGATTGATATGTATCATATGCTTCATCTAGAATTTTGAAGTTTACAGTTCCTGTATAAGTATGGTCGCATTCTTTATCAAAGAGGACAATTGTCTTTTTGCCTACTCCATTCTTTGTAGAGCGATCTGTGGCAAATATATCCACGGGTGCTTCCGCTGTAACCGGAAAACCGCCATCATATACATAAATCTTATATTCTCCGGCATCAGTATGATTACCCTCACCTGTTTCAGTTATTTTTTCGGTTTCGGAATTCTCATAACTGGTTATAGATTCATTGATTTTCTGATTGTTTGTGCAAGAAAAAGCAAGCATGCATATTATCAACAAAGCAATAACAGACAATACAACTACTATTTTTTTCATATTCTTTCCTCCTTGCCGGTATTTCTTTTGTCTCAATATGCAATTTTAACCGGAATATCAATATCTATTGAAAAACTGTCCGTATTAGGTGTTGTGTAGCCATCTTCAAATTTGTAAGAAAGTCCGATGGGACCGGTAAAATGAACTTCTTCAATGTTATAATACGAATAATCGTACAAGTGGATATATATGTCATGCACCGATATCTCATCGAAAGATATCTTGTAACCCAATTTTTCAACTTGGTCTATCTTATCTTGACCAATCCAAGGCTCATACACATCGCCCGCAGTCAAACAATATAAATATTCAAATGATTCACCGGGAGACAGTTTATAAAGGCCTAAATTCTCAGTATGCTCTGTCCATTCGGGGGCATCATAAAGACTATTGCCATAATTATCCTTAATATTTGGATGAATTCCCCATATTCTGTGATGGTGTTTTTCTTCCGGCTCAGTGCATCCATTAGGTGTTATCTGGAATATGTCCTCGTCCCCGATGTTCTCTACTGTTACAGTCATTGGAATCGGATAAATGTTTTTTATAACTGATTTTCCGTTTTCGTCATATATTTTGTATATGCGAATTGTCATCCTTATGTTATCGTTTGAGTCAACATATTCGATATAATCGTCATAGTTTATTCTGCTTTTCCATTCTTCATAAGTGAATTCATCATAATACTCAGTTTGCAGAGCAGATGTAGTAGTCTCAATTGCAGTTGTAATTTCATTATCTGTTCCCACCACATTATATGATGTGGTCACAGCCTCAGTTTCATTCGGAACCCTGGCTGTCGTTTCAAACTGACTTCCTATTGCGTTTGTTTGGGTATACTCATAATTGGTTGTAACATCAGTTATCGGGTTGGATCTCTTGCCGTTTTCTACATTAACAATGATTATAACAAGTGCAATTGTCAAAGATGCTACTGCAGCAGCCACAGTAAGAAGCATTCTCTTTTTCTCACTCGAAGAATTCCCTTTTGCTCTTACTTTATCATCAAGCGGGTTCGATTCTTCAACATACTTTTCATCAACAAGAGAAAGCTTATCATTCCACTCGTACTTGTTCATAAAATGTGCTCCCTTTCCAAATACTTTCTGAACTTGTTTCTGGTCCTGTAAAGGATGACTTTAACACTGTTCTCGCCGATTCCCATTCCATCCGAAATTTCCTTGATTGAACAACAATACCAATACCTTCTCATAAATATAACTCTGGTTCTTTTGTCCAATCCGGACAGAAAACCATTAAATGCGTTTTTCAATGTTTCGTCGTGTTCAGTAACTGCACTTTTATCTTGAATGCATTCATAGAATTCATCGATTGAAACAACATCTGCACTGCGTTTTTTCGCGTTCAGATAGTCTAGTTTGTTCAAAGCCATTCTTCTTGTAATACATCCGATAAAATGACGCAAATTACTTGGCCTTTCCGGGGGAATTGCATTCCACGCGCCAAGATATGCATCATTCACACATTCTTCCGCATCTTCCGGAGAATGGAGAACCTGATTTGCAATATACAGACAATACTGGCCATATTTTTTCTGTGTCTCTTCTATTGCCTGTTCTGTTCGATCCCAATACAAATCGATGATTTTTTCGTCTTCCAAGCCTTTTCCTCCGTGATTTTTGAAAGTCCTTTCACCATAATAGTAAGAAATACTTGTCAAAAGGTTACAACATTTGTCAAATTAATTAAAATGAGTGAGAAAAAAATCATTCTCTCACCCATTTTCACATTCAAGCGCCTATTATCTCTTCACTCTGGCGTTTCCACTCCAGACACTCCATACCTGTTCTTCATCAGCTGGCTGAGCATAGTCAGTCAGGAATGTGGTTGCAAGTGCGCCTGTTGCCCATCCGAAATGGAAAGCATCTTCGTATGTGAAGCCTTTTATGAGTCCATAAATGAGACCGCCTACGAAACCATCTCCTCCGCCGATTCTGTCAAGGACGTGGATTTCTCTTGGTTCAACAACGCTCCATCCGTCTTCTGAAAGCATGATTGCTCCCCAAAGGTGTGAGTTTGCATTTACAACCTGCCTGAGTGTTGTTGCAAATACCTTCGCATTCGGGAATTTCTCTTTGACGCAGTTAATCATTCCTTTGAATCCGTCAATCTTTGCAGCTATATCTTTACCACCTGCTTCCGGTCCTTTAATTCCGAGACAAAGCTGGAAGTCTTCTTCATTTCCAACCAATATATCTGCAACTGAAGCGATCTCAGTAAATGTGTTTCTGAGTTCTTCTTCTCTTCCTTTCCAGAAAGAAGCTCTGTAGTTCAGGTCAAAACTAATGAGGGTTCCATATTTCTTGGCAGCTCTTGCAAGTTCAAGACAGAATCTGCTTGTTTCTTCGGATAAGGCTCCAATCAGACCGGAAAGGTGAAGTACTGCTACTCCTTCTTTTCCGAAAAGTCTTTCAAGATCAAAATCCTTAACGTTAAGAGTTCTGCCTACTTCTCCTGCCCTGTCATTTGTGACTCTCGGCCCTCTTGAACCATATCCACTGTCAGCAATATTGAACTGATGACGATAACCCCACGGGCCTCCCTGTTCAACTTCTGCGCCTTCAAACGTCATGCCTCTTGAGCGGAGGTTCTGCTTAATAAATGCAGCTATTGGACTGTCTTTGACAAATGTCGTCAGTACGTGTGTAGGAAGTCCGAGGTAAGAAGAAATGCTTGCAACGTTTGTTTCTGCACTTGTAGCCTGCATAAAGAATGTGTCTGATGCTGCTACGGGTTGACCGTCTTTAGGACAAATCCTCACGCCCATGCTCGTTGGTACTACGAGAGCATATTTATATTCTTTCTTGATATTCAACATAGCTTTATCTCCTTATTAAACAGTATATTGTGTAGCAGCGGTGTTTCCGCCTTCGCCCGTCCAGTTTGTGTGGAAGAACTGGCCTCTCGGTGCATCTACTCTTTCATATGTATGTGCGCCGAAATAGTCTCTCTGTGCCTGAAGCAGGTTTGCAGGAAGTCTTGAGCATCTGAGACCATCAAAATATGAGAGTGCTGCTGCAAATGCGGGAACAGGTATTCCGGCCTCAACTGCCTTTGCAACTATTGATCTCCAAGCAGGAACAAGAGACTTTATCTTGTCACAGAAGTACGGATCGAGAAGCAGATTCTCAAGCTCAGGATTCTTGTCATATGCTTCTTTGATTTTTCCAAGGAATACGGAACGGATGATGCATCCGCCTCTCCACATAAGAGCTATTCCGCCGTAATTGAGGTTCCAGCCGTATGTCTTGGCTGCAGATTTCATCAGTGTGTATCCCTGTGTATAAGAAATAATCTTTGAAGCAAGCAGTGCCTGTCTGAGCTGTTCAACTATTTCTTTCTTAGTCTTGTCATCAACTTTTGGTTTGTTGATTTCGCCACCGAGAACTTTTGAAGCATTAACTCTTTCCTCTTTCATTGCTGAAATGCAGCGTGAGAATACTGCTTCAGTGATGAGTGTGAGCGGAACGCCCTCATCCAGAGCAGCTATTCCCGTCCACTTGCCGGTGCCCTTCTGGCCTGCTGTGTCAAGGATTTTCTCTACGAGAGGAGAACCGTCTTCGTCCTTGTGTTCAAGTATGTTGGTTGTGATTTCAATTAGATATGAGTCGAGCTCGCCT
>Ga0247610_10001409_pt1 | contig 29952 bp, 27 predicted proteins | sample 174DNAGHGhighgp2_FD_193483 | JGI IMG/M metagenome (GOLD analysis project Ga0247610, IMG submission 193483) | Sheep rumen microbial communities from Palmerston North, Manawatu-Wanganui, New Zealand - 1742 DNA GHGhigh gp2 | ecosystem: Host-associated > Mammals > Digestive system > Stomach > Rumen...
ATAAGAATAGCCTGAGTTAACTCAAATTACCCCCTGAGTTAACTCAAATCATCGATCGAGTTAACTCGATTGATGGATCGAGTTAACTCACGGTTTTTGGGCATGTGTACGATTGACGTAAAATAAACGAAAGAAAAGCAGGAATCAGCCTTAGCCGCACTCGGAGTTTAGTTACGGTAAACTCCAGGTTTAGTTACGGTAAACTCCGGGTTTAGTTACGGTAAACTCCGGAGGTACTTACGAGAAACTCAATGTGACAATTCTGTTTCAATCATATAAACAGTCCTGCCCCATAAATGAGGATTGCGTAGCGAAAGATTTTTCCTAAAGTGATGGAGATAAAGGTGATCACCACGTTGGCACGCATCAGCCCAAGGAGAATGGTGATGGCACTGCCCAATACAGGGAGGAAGGCAAAGAAGCCCATCCATGCACCCCGTCCATGCATGAACCGCTCTGCACGTTGCAGATCCTTGGGTTTGACATGCAGGTAACGTTCAAACCACTCTGTCTTTCCCATCCGCCCGATACTGTAGTTCAGGACTGAACCCAGCACATTGCCGACAGTTCCGTAGACAGCAAGGCGAATAGGATCGAGTCCCGTAGCCATTAATGCTATCATGACTGCCTCGGAAGAGAATGGAAAGAAACTGCCTGCCAGAAAGGCTGCCAAAAGCATGCCCGTATAGCCGTAGCCTGTCAGAAAGTCAATGAAGGCATCCATAGGTTGAGCAGGGTTATCAACAATGTGCCAACACAAATGCACTTGAAGGCAATGTCGGTGATGCGGGTATGGGTCAGAGTGAGGAAATGGGCAATCAGCGGCGAGGCATTGACGATGAGTAGGCGGATCAGCATGTCATAGTGCTGGGGCAGCAGAGGAATGGCTACAATGCATATCAGACTCAGCCAGATGAAGCAGCCATAGAACTGACGAGTACGGATCTTGTCGGACAGCTGGTTACGCCAGAAGTGGATGATGCCCGTCAGGGTGAGGACAACAATCCATCCATAGGAAAGCACCTGATTAACAGTCAAGGCAGAAAACGGGGATAGATTGATGTCAAGAATCAGATCTGGCCGGATGGCAAGCAGCGTAAAGTTGCCCTGCCATAGCATGTAGGCCAGAAAAAACCAATAGGGGGTGAACAGACCAAGAAGAGAAGCCATGAAGGTACGCAGACTGAGACTGTTGAGCAGGAACTGCATGAACAACCAGCCTAGAGGAACAAAGAGAAAGAGCAGGGGGAACAGCATGGTCGCCAATCCTAAGCAGAGAAAGGCGTAGTAAACCCAGCCTGGCGACTGTTTGTCCTGATAGGAATGGAAAGCACACAGGTAAGAGGCTATGAAACAGAGGCATACCATGGCGCTTCTGATACTGTCGGGCTGGAAACACAGCATGCATGTCAGTGCAATAAATGTGCAAGATACTGTACGGCTGTAAGTGCGGATGAGGGTGTGATTGTTGTTCAGGACAACCATCAGGGCCGTTGACAGCGCCAGGCATACAAGGAAGACGACATGGGAAAGAGAGAATGGGGAAACGGATAAGAGCAGACCATAAGCCAACCAGACCGAAACGCCATAAACCACCATGAAAGGCAGCAGATTCCGGCTTTCGGCTACCTTGTTCTGTATCCGCTTCATCATCCGTCTTTCACCTGTTACCACTCACCGCCATCACAGGTCTGCTCCTATGTCGCGACGGAAGTACTTCCCTTCAAACTGGATCTTATTGGCCTCGGCAAAACTCTTGGCCAAGGCCTCAGCCTTGTCCTTACCGTAAGAAGAGACAGCTATCACACGGCCACCATTGGTCACGGTCTGTCCCGCTGCGTTCAGAGCAGTACCGGCATGAAACACAACGCTGCCTTCCACAGTGTCGATGCCCGTCATCACTTTTCCTTTCTCGTATTTGCCAGGATAGCCCCCACTGACCAACATGACACAGACTGCAGCACGTTCGTCAAACTCAATGGGACGCTGATCCAAATGACCGTCGGCCACTCCCTCGAACAGGTCCACAATGTCGCTTTTCAGGCGTAGCATCACCGTCTCGGTCTCAGGGTCACCCATACGGCAGTTGTATTCTATGACCATAGGGTCTCCCTTCACATTAATCAGCCCGAAAAAGATGAATCCTTTGTAGTCGATACCTTCGGCCTTCAGACCCTGCACAGTGGGACGGATAATACGGTCTTCCACTTTCTGCATCCATTCCTTGGTAGCAAAAGGAACAGGTGACACAGAGCCCATGCCACCCGTATTCAGCCCAGTGTCATGTTCTCCGATACGCTTATAGTCTTTGGCTTCTGGCAGTATCTTATAATGCTCGCCATCAGTAAGTACAAAAACAGAACACTCTATGCCGCTGAGGAACTCTTCTATCACCACGCGGCTGCTGGCATTGCCGAACATACCACCTAGCATCTCACGCAGCTCCTTCCTTGCTTCATCCAAGGTAGGCAAAATCAGTACACCCTTGCCAGCACATAGACCGTCGGCCTTCAGGACATAGGGAGGTTCCAGAGTCTCCAGGAATTTCAGTCCTTCTTCCAGATGTTCGCCATCGAACGTCTCGTAACGTGCGGTGGGTATCTGGTGACGCTGCATAAAGCCCTTGGCAAAGTCCTTTGAACCTTCAAGTACAGCACCCGCCTTCGACGGACCAATCACAGGGATATGCGATGTACGCTCATCATGGCGCAGGTCGTCGTAGATGCCCTTCACCAACGGGTCTTCAGGACCTACCACCACCATGTCTATCTGTTTCTCCACACAGAACAGTTTGATTGCCTCGAAGTCGTCGGCCTTCATTTGTATGTTTTCACCGCACGCTGATGTCCCGGCGTTGCCAGGTGCTATAAACAGTTGGTCACACTTGCTGCTCTGAGCAATTTTCCACGCCAGCGCATGTTCGCGTCCGCCGCTGCCTAAAAGTAATATCTTCATGTTTTTCTCTGTGATTTGTTTCAAAATAAAAAGGAAGCTACTGGGTGTGCACTTTCAACAGTTCATCCACCTTGTTGCGCAAGTCTGTCACACCAAGGTTGGTGGCAAGAATCTTACCCGAAGAAGTCACAATGAAGTTGGAAGGGATATCGTAGACACCGAGTGCCTGAATAACTGGCGACTGCCACAAACGTCCATCACAAACGGTAGGCCAGGATATGGAGTCGCGCTTCATCGCATCTTTACACTCCTTCAGACTGCCATCCAGCGATATACCCACTACGGACAGACGTGAGCCGTAGGTGTTCTTCTGCTTCTTCAGCTGGCGCTGCATGGTCAGTGTATCAAAGTTCCACGAAGCCCAGATGAGCACAACGTTCACCTCGGCCTTCAGGTCGGCTTCCGACACTTTCTTTCCATCGATGGTGACGGCTGAGAACTTAGGTAGTTTCTTGTCAGAGAACACATCCTTCAGAACAGTGAGCTGGTTTTTCAACTGATACAACTCATCGTTCTTCGGGTCAGCATCAATCATCAGACCCACCAGCTGCAGAGCCTGCTTATAGTCAGGATCGGGCTTCAACAGGAAATGCTTGTTCATCAGATAGCGGCTGGCCGGTGAACGCGGATGGTCTTTCACAAAAGTATACACGCTCTTCATGACTTCCGGAGGCGTCATGTCGTTGGCCTTCAAGCGGAACTGCGTCAGCTGTTCGTTATCCTCTGTTCCAGTCACTTCCGTCTCACGTAGATGTGAGGCATCGCCCTTCACGCTGACTTTGTCGCCAGGATGAGCAATGACGGGTATCTCTGAATAGTTGGGGAAGACCAGGGAGAATGTGGCAGAGTCACGTAGCTGGATCTCATAGACAAACCGTCCGTCAGACAAGCGGATGGTGTCCTTTTTGGTCAGCCCCCTGTCAAGGCTGTAGATATAAAGCTCGCCCTGATTGAAGTTCAGGAACTTCCCTTCCAGACGGAAGGTGTCGTTTTTCTCTTCACAGGCGGTAAACATACATAATGCAGAATGCATAATGCATAATAAGAAGACGCGATCAAACAGATAACGGATCTTTCTCATCATGAATTATGCATTATGCATTATGCAGTGAGATAAAAACATCCACCGTGTGGATTACTTAGCAATCTTGCTCAGCTCCAGGTCATCGGCAGCATAGGTGGCCCACTTGCTGTCCTTGGCAATGGCAGCCTTCAGAGCCTGGGCAGCATCGTCAGTATTGCCCATACGGTTGAAGAGGATGGCCTTCAAGTAGTCAGTCACAGCATCGGGATTCTTCACATATTTCAGCGTGACTGCTGCTGATGCATAGTTCTTGTTCAGGATCTGAGCCAGGGCAGCGCTGTTGCTGTAAACCTCCTTGAAGTCCTGCTCTGCCTGAGCATAGTTGCCCTGAGCCAGATGCAGGTTACCCAGCACTTCGCTCAAGCCATTGGCACCAGTTGCCTTAGCGATAAGGTTCTCGGCAGTGGCAATATCACCGTTCTGCAGGGCGATGAGACCTAAGTTCGCACTGGCCTCCGGCAGATTGGCACTCACCTTCTGGGCCTGCTCGATGAACTTCTGGGCTTCCTTCAGGTTGCCTTTGGCATACTCCAACGTGGCAATGTTATTATAGGCACGTGCATCGTTGGGGTAAACCTGCGTAGCCGTCTTGTAGATGGCTTCCTTCTCATTGTCGTTGGACTTGAGTGTAGCGCAATAGAGGATCTCCTCGATACTGAGCTGCTTGGGATCGGCATTCATCTGAGCCTGAATCTGATCATCGTCACGGCCAATGGTCTCGTAGTTGATAATCATACGTGAACGGCGCAGCTGCGGCAGAATACCGTCAGCCAGTTCACGGAAAGCACTGCTGATGTTCTTTATCTGCTGTTCACGCTCCTCGGGATCCTTGTACATGGAGAGGACACGCAGGATGACGTCCTTGTCCTGAATGTTTGAAGCCTTCACCAGCTCCTGGAAACCATCCCAGTCCTGTGCCGTATACTTGGCATCAATGGGAGCAGAGAGGTTCTTGTTCTTCTTCAGCTGCTGCTGTACATATTTCTCTGTAACCTTCTCACGCTGGGCAGCCAGTTTATCGTTCAGCGACACACCACCATCAGGAGAAGCATAGGCAGACACCTCCACATTGTTAAGGCGCAGACCTTCCTGGTCCTTGTTAATCTGCTCAAGCAGACGGATGAACTCCTGAACAGAGTTGTTCTTCAGTTCGCTCTGACGCAGGTTTGCCTGCTGGATGAGGAACTTCACACTGGCCTCCTGCTTCTGGGCATTGATGCGCTGGAAAGCATCAGGAGCCAAGGCTGCCTGTGCACTCTTCAGCGTGGTCTTATACAACTCCGAGGTAGCGAGAATGCCATAAGCCACCTTCACATCGGGCACCTTCACCTGCTTCTTGCCAATGCGTGCATCAAAAGTGAGATACATATCGGCAGTCTTCACATCCTCATACTTGAAGTTGGTCTTCATGGTGTAGCGTCCACCCACCTGATAGCTGATAGTCTGGTCGTTGCCAGTCACCTTCTCTCCCTGGAAGGTTGCGCTGCTTCCCTGCTGGCGCACCTCACTGCCGTTCTTCACATAACGAAGTTCGGGAACCACCGTCACCACGGCCTTCTTCTTCATATACTTTTCCGGGAACATGCCGTTAATGGTGGCGGGCACTTGTCCTGCCTGTGTCTCTAACGGATTGGGAACTACACTGAAATTGTCGGCTGACAATGCTCCTAACTTTGAACACGACGTTGTCAGGAGCATGATTGCTGCGGCTGACAACAGAGCAAAATTCTTTTTCTGCATCTTTATGAATAATTATTATTGGAATTTATCTTCTGCCTGGAACGGGTATTGACCCCGTTTGTTTCATTTCTTATCTTGCAAGCGATGCGCCGCGGGATGTACCCGCTAATGGCATTTCTTGCCTTGCAAGCGATGTGCCGCGAGATGTACCCGCTAATGGCATTTCTTGCCTTGCAAGCGATGTGCCGCGAGCGGGACTCGAACCCGCACGACCGTTTCTGGTCAAGGGATTTTAAGTCCCTCGTGTCTACCAATTCCACCATTGCGGCAAACCGTAATAACACATGCTTACTTCAAAAGCAGTGCAAAGGTACACTTATTTCCCGTAACCTCCAAAGGTTTTTGCACAATTTAAGGAATAAACCTCTTCCAGGTCAAGCAAACGTCTTGAATTCGTAACCATGTTTCTCAAGCCACTTGATGCTCTCGGGCAGTGCAAAATGCAGTTTTTCAATGCTTTTCAGCGAGTCGTGGAACGTGATGATGCTACCAGGGCGGGCATATCGCTTCACATTGTTCACAATGCCCCGCGCTGTCATCCACTTGGAATAGTCGCGAGTCACAAGGTCCCACATCACCACCTTGTATTTTCTTGACAGCCAGGCATACTGAGCCAGCCGCATCCATCCATGAGGCGGTCGGAACAAGTGGCTCTTTATATAGGCGTTGGCCTTCTCCACATTGTAGCAGTATTCATGAAGTGTATGACTGAAACCGCCAATGTGGTTATGTGTATGATTACCTATCTGATGACCCTCTTCCTTGATTTGCTGGAACAGCTCGGGATATTTCCTGACGTTGTCGCCTACCATGAAGAACGTGGCCTTGATATGATGTTTGCGTAATGTCTCGAGGATAAAGGGGGTTGACTCTGGGATAGGACCGTCATCAAAAGTCAGGTATACTGACTTCTCATGACGATCCATCCGCCAGAGTGCCCTAGGATAGAGCCAGCGAAGGTAAATGGCCGGTTGCTCTATTATCATCCTTTACCTCTCATCTCTTAATTCCACATTCCTAGAAGCCATACTGTCCGCCCTTGCTCTCGTATTTGCTCAGAACAAGTTCAAACTCGTTCTCAAGTTTTTCAGCATATTTGCCGTCTATAAGCTCGGCAATCTGCTGCATCTGCTGCATCAGATAGATGTGATACAAACAGTCCTGCTGCGAGGAAACGAAGCGTCCTCCCTCCAGCTGAGTGTACCAGTTCATATACTGCTTGGACTTCTTCCAAAGGTCGTTCAACAGTTCCTTGGCCTTGGCCTTGTTGCCCAGCTGTGCATAGCAGCGCGCCATATCTGCCGAGCCACTGCGATAGTCAGCAGGAACACTATAGGTGGGCATCTCCTTCTCGGCTTTCTCCAGCACCTTGGCAGCCTTGTCTTTCTTGCCTTCGGCAATCAGGTGCGCAGCCAATTCTGCCATGAGGTGACGGTGTGTATAGCACATACGCAATACGGTCTCATCCAAATAGATGCCCTTGGTCGATACACCTCCGAACTTGAAGCGGTTCATCACATTGTTATAGGTTTTCTCCGTATCAAAGTTTGTCATGCCCGGCACCACCTTTCCTTTGATGTTGGTAGTAAACGGTGTGATGCGGTTCACAAGGCCTTCCTTTACGAAGTTGTCGCCCAGATTCATGAAGTTTTCCTCACCCACGGTTAGTGCCACATACAACGGACGCACCCAATTTGTACTTGCAACCATCTCCAGCATCATCAGGTCATTCTTATATAAGGCACTCTTGCCCTTCAGCGAGATAACCATCTTATCGGGGATGGAGTCGCCCTGCACCAACATACCACTCTTACGGACAGCCTCCTTGTCAATGGTCATATAGACGGTGTCTGTAGGTATGACATGGAAATTCTTGTCGGTGGAGCGCACCCAGTACTTCAGGATGTTCTTCAGTTCGAACGGGTCTTCGCCCAACTGTGCCTTGGCTTCCTCGGGCTGCGTCTTGTAGAGTTCCATCACTTCCTTTTCCAGAGAAGGTTCAATCTGAACAACCTCATTAGTACCTGCACAGTACTCCAACCGGCTCCAAGTAATGGGCACCGACGGTGACTCGTAAGCCGGACGCAGCATCTGGTCAATATACCAGTCTGTCTGCAGATAGCTTAAGTTGCACACACGGGCATCAGTACGGAATCCCTCAGTGTCCTGATTGTACCACAACGGGAAGGTATCATTATCACCATTGGTGAAAACGATGGGGTTACCCTCGTCCTGCAGTGACATCAGATAGTTCTGACCGAAATCGCGGCATGTATAGCGGCCAGAACGGTCGTGGTCGTCCCATGTCTGCGAGGCCATCTGTATAGGCACGATAAGGCAGACCAGCCCAATAATACCTGCGAGAGGAACCAGATTCTTCTTCAGTTTCTTCTCCAAAAGGTCGTAGATGGCAGCCACACCCATACCACACCAAATGGCGTAGGCATAAAACGAGCCGGCATACGCATAGTCACGTTCACGAGGCTGAACAGGTGTCTGGTTCAGATATACCACAATGGCCAGACCAGTCATGAAGAACAGGAAGAACACCACCCAGAACTGCTGGATGCCTTTCTGTCCTTTCCTTAGTGACTGCCAGAACAGACCAATGAGTCCCAGTATCAACGGGAGTGCATAGAACACGTTGTGACCCTTGTTCTGTTTTAGCTCATCGGGCAGCTGCGACTGATCACCCAGTCGAAGATTGTCAAGGAACGGTATGCCTGTGATCCAGTTACCATGCTCCAGGTCGCCATGTCCCTGCAAATCGTTCTGCCGGCCTGCAAAATTCCACATGAAGTAGCGCCAATACATCCAGTTGCACTGATAGCTCAGGAAGAAACGCAGGTTCTCAAACTGATTGGGCACCTTCACCATCACAGGATCGCCACAACGGTCGTAAGGAACCTCAGTACCGCTGATCTCGCCCATCCACGCCTCGTAGTCGCGTGTATGGCCTTGATCCCACATACGGGGGAACAGCATGTTCTGGGCATATTTGTATTCGTCCTTCGTACGTACCACGAAGTAAGAATCCTTCTCATCTTCAGAAGCCTTTTCCTTGCGTTGCCATACTGGCTTGCCCTTAGATGCAACGGCACGGCAATACTGGCCGTCACTCTCAAGCAGAGGCAGCGACGTATAAGCCTGACCGTAGAGCAGGGGACGAGACCCGTACTGGTCACGACCCAAGTAGTCGCCCAAAGTAAATATATCCTCAGGGGAGTTCTGATCCATAGGAGGATTGGCATCTGAACGAATAACGATGAGTGCATACGTAGAGTAGCCTACCATCAGCATGAGCATACACAACAGCACCGTATTCTTCAGACGGACAGGCACCAAAGGCTGCTTCTGGTAGCGACGGTTCAGCACAAACCACAGAACGGCCAGCACCACCACTCCTATCAGCGCAGCAGTCCAGCCCCATCCATAAAACGGTATTCCCAGCATACCAACGGCCAACAGGAATGCCAGATTCTGGCGTCTCCAATTCTTCTCGGTAGCATTTTGCGTCTCGTAGATGGCCCATACTACGACACCTACCAACAGCAGGATGTAGATATAGAGTCCCGTATTGAACGGCATGCCAAGAGAATTAACAAAAAACAGTTCGAACCAGCCACCTACGGTGATGATGCCCGGCACCACGCCATAGAGTACGGCTGCCAGCATCACAATTGACACGCCTAAGGCAATCAGTGAACCTTTCAGATTGGCATTGGGCCAACGCTTGTAGTAATACACCAACACAATGGCAGGCAGGCAAAGCAGGTTCAGCAGGTGAACGCCAATACTGAGGCCCGTCATATACATAATCAGCACCAGCCAGCGGTCAGAGTGAGGTTCATCGGCATGGTCTTCCCATTTCAGGATGAGCCAGAACACCACAGCAGTAAAAGCCGATGAGTATGCATACACCTCACCTTCTACTGCCGAGAACCAGAAGGTGTCGCTGAATGTATAGATCAGTGCGCCCACTAAGCCTGATGCCTCGATGGCGATTAACTTTGCAGTGCTCAGTTCATCCCAACGGTCAATAAGCAGACGACGCGTCAGATGAGTGATACTCCAGAAAAGGAACAGGATACACGTGGCCGAAAGCAGTGCACTCATAATGTTCACCCAATAGGCCACCTGTGTGGGGTCACTGGCAAACTGTGAGAAAAGGTTGGCTGTCAGCATAAAGAAGGGTGCCCCGGGAGGATGGCCTATTTCAAGCCTATAACCAGTGGTAATAAATTCCGGGCAGTCCCAGAACGAGGCTGTCGGTTCGATGGTGGAGCAGTACACAAAGGCGGCTATCATAAACGTGAGCCACCCGAGGACATTGTCCACGAGTCTAAACTGTTTCATTCGTAAAACTGTACTATTTTAACGTTAAAAATTCGAATTCGGCTGCAAAGGTACAAATAAGTGATAATAATACAAAACAAAAAAGCAATTATTTTGCTTTAACTACCTTCGGGCGTAGCTCAAAGGTTCCGCTCCTGCTCATATTTGTCTAGCTTTTCAAGGTAGTGACGACGGAAGTCGGCCCAGTGATAATAGGGTGAGCAGTCTGTGGCAATAGGCAGCGTGGCTTCCTTCTCATTAAGAAGTACCTTGAACAGCACATCCTCGTCCTGAGAATTGCTGCGGTAGAAGATGAACTGCAGGTTAGCACCCATCGGAAACACTTCTGATCCCCACCACCCTAGCGACTCCAGTTCTTCCAGATTGTCGGTTTCCAGGTCATAGCCATTGATACCTAACAGGCAGACGAGTGGCAGTAGCACCGTCTCATGCCCGAACCGTAACTGCGCACCAGGCCTCTCCAACCTGATACAACTGTCTGCCTGAGCAATGATTTGCCGCAGCAGATAGCGCTGAGTATAAGGTTGGTGGCCACCATTCAGTTTGCAGGCACCGTGCTGTATGTACCACCATGAGTTCTCCCACTGCCAGAAACGATAGATTTCCTCATTCTTAAACAAACTGGTCAGAAAAATATCCTTGTAGTTATGGGTATTCTGCTGAAGGAGTCCCATTTTGATGACATAGTAGTTGAGCCACGCTTCACTGACGTATTTACGTACAGTGTCAGGATTGAGGAACAGCATTTCCATGAATCGTCTGTTCTCCTCGCGTTTCTTCACAAACTCATCGTAGGCTTTCTGTGCCTCAGGTGTCATTGCACCCTTACGCAGTTTGTTGTCCTGATGGTTCATATACCACATGTCGCGTTTCGATGCTTTCATGGTAATCTGCAACTTAGGGTTCATACAGGCCATTTCCTGCAAAGCACTACCCATGGAGAGGATACAACGGTTTACAGTCGTACTGCGTGCATCTACACGGGCAGAGTCAGCAAACACTTCCGGGAACCGCTCCACCATCCTGTGTCCGATATTCCTTAACTGTTCCCTACCAAATCCTGTCAAATCGCCCCAACGTTCCTCCGAGTCCTCTATAATAGCCTTGATTGCCTTCAGGACCTTCTTTCCGATGGGAGTCAGTTCGTTAAGACTATCAGCACGCAGCATCATCTGATAGGGTATATCATAACCGGAACGGGTATTGAGGTAACGTGAGCCATGACGTCCATAATGGGATATGTAGAAAGGATGCTTTCCTTCTGGAGACGGTGTCAGCGGGTATTCCACGTTGTTAGGATATACACGGTAGTTGCTAGCAGCATAGCTGGAGTTGCTGCTTATAATTTCAAACACGCTCTGAGCTGATGCAGCAGAAATATGAAACAGTGAGAATGCGACAGACAACAGGACTGGAACAACGGACAGAACAGTCCTAAGGTCTTTAAGTCTTTGTAAAAGAATTCTATTTCTCTTCATAGGCATCAAGCTTTTTCAGGTAATACTCACGCACATCGCGCCAGTGGTAATAGGGAGCACAGTCGGTAGGAACAGGCAGTTTTGCCTCACGTTCGTTCAGAAGCACCTTCACAAGCACGTCATTATCCTGTGGACTACGGCGGTAATGCACCATCTGAATGTTGCCACCCATAGGGGCTATTCGATAGTCAGCCCACCCTATCTTTTCCAGGCTGTCCAAGCTGGCAACGGACTGTCCGAAACCATCAAGTTCCATCAGGCATACCAACGGCATCAACACCGTCTCCAAGGAATAACGTAAGTGAAGCACAGGAAAGTCAATGGCCATGATACTGTCGCTCATTGCAATCATCTGCCGCAATGGCCTGCGCTGCATGTAGGGTTGTTGTTGGCCTGTCAGCTGGCTGGGACCATAGCAGATGTACCACCAGGCATTCTTCTGCCGCCAATGGCGGTAGAGATCGTCGGGAGAGAACAGGTCGTAGAGAGTCACCGAGTCGTGAAGTAAAGTATTCTGAATACTACCTGCCAATTCAAACAGCTGGGCAGCCAATTTACTTGCATCCACATGGCTGCTGACATAGGACATATCACGAAACAATTTCTTCATAAGCCTCATGTCGTCAGTAGTGTTCCTTGCCACAAAGTCCTCATAGACTGCCTGTGTTGCAGAATCCATTTTAGGAGGTGTAAGGTTTTTGCCTTGTGGATTCAGATAGTAACTGCTGCGTTCTGAGGCTTTGTGACTTATTACCATAGGGCGCAGTATTGCCAACTGCACCAACGCCTCTTCCATAGAAAGAATACAACGGTTCACTGTCGTACTGCGTCCGCTGGCTATAGTACCGAGTTCAAACACTTCAGGGAAGCGCTCCACCATTCGCTTCATCAAGTTACGATGCTGGGCAGCACCCACCTCTGACAGTTCACCTGAACGGTTATAGGCATCACTGCGCAATTGCCCTACCCTCTTCAGTACATCACGTCCCAATTTCGTCAGCATATCAAGACTATCAGCCTTGGCAAGTGTGAAAAAAGGAGCATCGTAAAACTCCGGATTGTCCTGATAGTAGGAGCCCTGACACCCGAAATGGTTGATGTAAAAGGGCTTTTTCCCGCCCGGTGGTGGGGTATCATGCTGTTGTTCCTGCAACGGATATGCCATTAAAGTACCTGCTGTACGATACGGGTCATCCTGCAGCTCAGACCTTAACGTCTGGGCTACGGCCACTGAGACACAAAAGCAATTCAGCAGAATGCACACAACTCTGTTCATTGGCATCATTATTACTATGGGCTGCAAAAGTACGAACTATCTTCGAGATTACCAAAAAATACGGTAGAAATTATACTGTTGGGAGGTTCTACCGCTAATATTCAATGTAAGGTTCCAGACGTCTGATGGTCTCCGGCGAAAAGTCTGGACTGAGGCTAAGGTCGGACAGAGAGTGGATGGGACCCCGTAACCGTCGATAGTCGACAATGGCCTTTGCCTGGTGGTAATTGATGTAAGGATGGCGCCTAAGCTGCTGTAGCGTGAGTTTGTTAATGGGTAGTTTTCTGACGCTGCCATCTATCACAAAATAACGCTTTGACTCCTTGGGAAAACCTTCTATTTCGTCTAACTGGTCAACGTTGGCATAGCCCCCCAACCACTTCCCATAACGTACAATCTCCGCTGCATAATAGGGACCAATGCCAGGAACACGTCGAAGCTGCGCCGTATCAGATGTATTAAGTCCTAGAGTTTCTGTGGGCTTTAGCTTTACAGGGTATTTAAGACTATCGCGTCGAGGCTCCGTAGTAGGACTTGCTTCAGGAAGCGATGCAGCCGGCTGGTAGTCACGTTCAATGCGGATATAAGGTTCCAACCGACGATATTCGCCAACCGTAAGCCCGTAGAGGCGTGCAAAGTCTGACGGTTTCCGATAGACACCACCTTTTGCCCGATACTTGTAGATATTCCTTATTTGCCAAGGACGCAGTCCTAAGCGTAACAGCTGGATACTGTCTGCAGTATTGGGGTCGAAGGTGAAGAGTTCTGTCTGTTTCTGAGGTTGGGCAAAGTACTCCTGGTGTTTCGGATGATGATGGCGGAAGCTGTCTCTCGGACTCATAGCAATTGTATCCTGGAGGCCGGAAGCAGTTTCATCCGTCTGTCCTCCTGTCACCCTGATAAGTACCAAAATGCCCGCTGCAATCAGTAGCAACGCTACCAACGTCGTACGGTCGGACTTACGGATATAGAACAGTTGCTTAAACCACTTCTCACTTTTCATTTCTCAATCATCATTCTGGCCGAAGGCCGTCTCACTCCTCCATAGCCTTATCCAGTTGGTTGCTCCATAGGTACTTACGGGTCTCGTGGACAATGACACCGCTCAGACAGAGCAGAGACACCAAGTTAGGGATCGCCATCAGTGCATTCATACAGTCTGCCAGATTCCACACCACAGCCAGGTTCATGACACTGCCTGCAAAAATAGCAAGGATATAAAGTACACGATAGGAGAATACCCAACTGTGACCACGCAAATACTCCACGGCACGTTCGCCATAGTAACTCCATCCGAGAATGGTACTAAAGGCAAATGTAAGCAGTCCAAACGTCAGTAACGGCGCACCTACCACAGGAATCTTGGCAAAGGCCGCACGGGTGAGTGTGGCTCCATTGTCGAAGGAGATGTCAGGGTAAGCCAGCACGCTGCTTACGATGACCAGTCCCGTCAAGGCGCAAATGACCACCGTGTCCCAGAAAGTCCCGCTGGAAGAGACAAGCGCCTGTCTGACAGGGTTACGGGTCTGTGCGGCAGCCGCAACGATAGGAGCCGAACCCATGCCCGACTCATTGGAAAAGAGCCCCCTGGCAATTCCAAAGCGGGCTGCCATCATCACCGTAGTACCAATGAAACCTCCACCTGCAGCCTGCGGCGAGAAGGCTGAATGACAGATCAGCTTCAGTGCCGGCCACAGGAAATCTGCATTGACAATGAGGATGTACACACAGCCCAGGACGTAGAACAATGCCATGAATGGCACCAGTGTTGCACACACACGGGCAATGCTCTTCACACCGCCCAGTATCACAGCAGCAGCCAACAGGCTGACAGTCAAACCGGTGAGGTAGGGAGAGATATGATAGGTTTCACTCGTAACAGTGGCAATGGCATTGGCCTGAACAGTATTGCCAATACCAAAGGAGGCTACAGCAGTAAACAGAGCAAACAGTATAGCCAGCCATTTCCAGCCCAGACCACGCTCCAACGCATACATAGGTCCTCCCTGCATCCGACCGTCGGGGGTCTTCACACGATACTTGATGGCAAGCAGACCCTCGGCATATTTCGTGGAGATGCCAAAAACACCCGTCAGCCAACACCATAACACAGCTCCCGGACCACCCAAAGCCACTGCTGTGGCCACACCCACAATGTTGCCAGTGCCGATGGTAGCCGCCAAAGCCGTAGCCAAGGATCCGAACTGTGACACATCGCCCGTAGCTTCCGGATCACGTCTCACCGACAGACGGATGGCTTTCAGAACATGGCGCTGGGGAAACCGCAGACGAACGGTCAGATACACGTGCGTACCTAATAATAATATAATCATAGGCCAGCCCCATAACCAGCCGCTCAATTCTGTCAAGTATTCGTTTAGTTTGTCCATCATTTCTCACTTACATTTCAAACCTAAGACCACATCACTCCTCCTCAAACTTAATATCGATGTATCGGAAGCCCATGGCCTTCATCATCTGCCGGAACTGTTCCTCTGCGTTCTGCCGGGCGGTTTCCATATTCTCTTTCGTCAGACTATGGGCAACCATCTGACGATAAGCCTTGTGATATAGTTTCTCACGGTCGGCAGGGGACCATCTTCCCGTCTCATAGAACGACTTAGTGCGAGCCTCGTCTATGAAGTCACGGTCCAACAGTCCTATCCGCGGCAAGGTCACTGTGACGGAGTCACCACTGGCCTGAAGCCAGCGAGGAGATGCCTGGTGAAGGTTCACCCCTAATCGCAAGGTGCCATAGTAGATTCTCACCAATTCGTCGTTAGACAGGAAACCCTTGCGAACGGTGTCTACCAGTTCCTCATTACTGATGGAAAGGAACTCCCATTCACCGATGTCACGTATGCTCTGAATCTGTTCCGGAGTAACATTGATGTCACGGCTCACCTCCAGGCCCAACGAATTGTCCTTCTTTACAAAGAAAAGCCAGACAAACACGATGATAAATGCAACGATGGAGAATATCGCCACCGTCAGCCGCTTGCTATCCAAGGCCAGCTGCCTCAGACGTAGTTTATCTTTGCTGTTCATTTCTTCTCGATGGTTGAAAAGTCAAATAAAGAACGTATGCCATTGTGTCCGATGTCACGGCGGAAGCTGATAGTGATATCCTGCTCCCGATAGCCTAACTGCTCCAGCAGAGGGATGAGCGTACGAGCGGCGCTGGCACGGGCCGTTTCCACAATACCCATCTGCTCTGCACTCTTCACAATGGACTCCCTGCCTTGCTGCTCATAGTGAGTCATCTCTTCGTCGCTGAAGTGTGCACGTGTCAGTCCCACGAACTGCTTAATAGACTTCTGGTCTATCCTGGAACTTGTGAGAACGATCTTCGGATCAGGCAACAGCAATGTTATCTTGTTGCCGTTCCGCTCTACGTTCTGCTCAGAGAAACCCGACATGTCTACATACGCCTTCACCGTAGCATCCATGGGGATGGCAATCTTTCGTTCACCCATGGGCATGCGGATGCTAATGTCCTGCTTCAACACACTACCCTTCAGCTGCAGCACATCGTCGTGAGTGACAATCTTGTGGATGTGATACTCTGTGGTGTACAGTCGCGAACACTTCTGTATCTGCGTGACAAGCATGGGCAGCGTATCAATGCTCTGATAGCGGACATCGTTCCCCGTAGCCTCACCGTCGCTGCCACACGAGGCAAAAACTGCCGCAACAGTGAAAAGCAGGGAAAATACGTACTTTCTCATGTCTCTAGTGTTTAAAAATCTTAAATTCGCCCCAAAGGTACGAAAAAAAAGGCACTTCAGCGAATAATCAGAAAAAAAATTATGTGGATTTAAACTTTTTCCGTAATTTTGCGTCAGTTTTATAGTTCAAGCTTGCAAGGCATCCCGGGGCTGAGCAGCACTGAAAGAGAAAATAAATCTGAAAGTAAAACTATTAAAACTTAACTGATGATGAAAAAGATGATGATGGCTATCGCAGCCATGTTGATAACAGTCGGTGCATCGGCACAGGACATTAACCAGGCTCAGAAGCCTGAAGAGAACAAACTCGACAGAACCGAAATGATCAAGAAGCGCACCGATGACACGGTGAAGAAGTACGGTCTGAACGAAGAGCAAGCAAAGAAACTGCTTGAAGCCAACACAAAATACGCAGATAAATTCCCCAGTCCGCGAGGATTCATGGGAGGCCCCAGAGGAGGAGCACAACGGGGTGGCGGTTTTGGAACCGACAGAAGAGAGCGCCCCAGCATGCGGGACGGACAGCGTCCACAGCTTACCGAAGAACAGAGGGCACAATTCGAAGCACGTCGTAAAGCACAAGAAGAAGCCATGAAGGCCTATAATGAGGAGTTGCAGAAGATTATGACCCCAGAGCAGTACAAGGCCTATCAGGAAGACATGCAGAAGCAGCGTGCAAGAGGCCCAAGAGGCGGACAGTTCGGTGGACAGCGCCGAGGCCCCCGCAGCCAACAGTAAGAAAGAATAGTATCAGAACAAAAGAAGACAATTCATACACAGAGAAAATCATAGTGATTTAGGTTAACATAGTGTTTTTTCAGGCAAGAGTGCCTACTTCGGTTAGTATTAGAAGGAAAAAAGACTTAGGATAACACTTAAATGCCCGTCGCTGTGCAGCGATGGGCATTCTTTTTCTTCTTAGCTAACTAAAGTTTCCCATCCTATGAAAGGATGTTACCCTCTGACGCTGAAAGCGTCTTATGACCAAGACTGTAATAAGGGTGGGAAACCTTAGTTACATAGAAGCTGCAAGACAACCAAGGGTTTGAATACAGGCGAATCCCCACTGATGGTGGGGATTCGCCTGTATATAAATGTGTCTTGCAGCAATCTACTTTGCCTTCTCGTTCAGTATGGAAAGTTGACGTTCAACCCCAAAGCCACGAGCCGTCACAACGTCATTAGTCTCCCAGGTCGTTGGCACGCACAACTCGTCTTGATCCTTGAACACACGGAACACGCCCACGTCGATGATCTTTTTTTCCGGGTCATCACTCTTGTCTACCACTACAAATGCACGCCTCAAGTTCTTGATGCCGTTCGGGGTCATGGTACCTGAGATAATCAGGGCATCCTTTACCCAGAATTTTTCACCGTCTGAATAGGTATAGCCCTCCACGTTGAAGAAGATGGTGAAATCATTTCCTGATCCGCTGATAAACACACCTTTTCCGCTCTGATAGGAGGAATTGTCGGTATGCTTACCCTCATAGTCCAGCGTATTTGTCGTATTGTCCTGATTAGTGAACTTCAAAACAAAAGAAGTGAGTTGATCACCAGCCTCCCAGTTGCCGTTGGAGTCAAAGATGTAGATATAGGGGTCAATCAGGAACGTTCCCTCAATATTAGGTGGGTTCACGCCATCGTAGACAGGCATGTAGCCTTTGACTAACTCCAAAAGGTCTTCGGGAATCACCATCTTGATTCTCGTGTCAGTTTGTTCTTCTTCTGTTTCTGTGGGATTGTCGAAGAAGAACAGTTCGCAGGAAGTAAGCGTAAACAGTGCCATGAATGCTACCGCCAAGCTCTGAAAATACAGTTTTTTCATAATCTTTTTGCCGGAACTCATTGGGTTAAACATACATCCAGCACAGGTTGAGTCCATAATATCTGTACTAGAATAGGTTTTTAGTGCCACAAATATACAACTATTTTACAAACAATGCAAACAAACAGGCCAAGAATTAACATTATTTTATAATAATGGAATTTAAGATTTAAGGTAACGACTCAATTCCTCTCGACAAAGGCAGTTCTGCTTATCTTACTTTCTCCGCTCGTAGTCAACAAAGGAATAGGCATAGGCATGGCGTTCGTCGACGGGATGGTCCTCACGCGCTGTCTCCTGCCAGTCATCGTAAGGAGGGAAGAAGGTATCGGCCTCAGCAGGTATGTCGTCAATCTCAGTAAGGCAGAGGCGGTCGGTGACAGGAAGGAGGTCGCGATAGAGGGTGGCTCCGCCAATGATGAACACCTCCTCGTCGGGAAGGCATGTAACGAGGAACTCGTCCCACGAGGCGAAGCACTCGCATCCTGGCAGTTGCCTGCGCCCATGGGTGAGCACGCAGTTACGACGGTTGGGCAGTGCTCCCTTGGGCAGGCTCTCAAAGGTACGGCGCCCCATAAGGATGGTGTGGCCAGTGGTGAGTGTCTTGAAACGCTTCAGGTCGTTGGGCAACCAGTAGATAAGTTTGTTCTTATAGCCTATAGCGCGGTTCCGGGCCACGGCTGCAATCATGCTAATCATATGGAGTGTGGAATGAAAAGTGTGAAATAAGGAATGCTAAACGCTGACCTCGGCCTTGATGTGGGGCCAAGGTTCGTAGCCGATGAGTTCGAAGTCTTCATAATGGAAGTCGAAGATAGACTTGACATCAGGATTGATCTTCATGAGTGGGAGTGGACGCGGACTACGGGTAAGCTGCAGCCGTGCCTGGTCCAGATGGTTCAGATAGAGATGGGTATCGCCAGTAGTGTGGATAAAGTCACCTGGTTCATATCCTGTCACCTGGGCCATCATCTGCAAGAGGAGTGCATAGCTGGCAATATTGAAAGGAACGCCGAGGAAGGTATCGGCACTGCGCTGATAAAGTTGCAGCGACAGACGCCCTTTCTTGTCAGAATCCTGGGTAGCAGGGCAGGTATAGAACTGGAAAATGGTGTGGCAGGGTGGTAACGCCATATCATTAACCTCTGCCACGTTCCATGCAGAGACAATCATGCGACGAGAGTTGGGGTTATTGTTCAGCTGGTCCACCACCATCTGTATCTGGTCAATGGTGCCTCCCTTGTAGTCAGGCCAGGAACGCCACTGATGCCCATAGACGGGGCCGAGCTCACCTTGTTCGTCTGCCCACTCGTTCCAAATCCTCACGCCATGTTCCTGCAGGTACCTTACGTTAGTATCGCCATTAAGGAACCACAGCAGTTCGTAGATGATGCTCTTCAGATGGAGTTTCTTGGTGGTGAGCAGGGGAAAACCGTCGCTCAGGTTGTAACGTGACTGGGTGCCGAAGATGCTTAGCGTGCCAGTACCGGTGCGGTCGCCCTTCTGGGCTCCCTCACGGAGAATGCGGTCTAAAATATCGAGATATTGTTTCATTTTGGTGGAATGAGGAATATGAAATATGTAATGAGGTCAATGAGAATTTGGCAGGTCGAGCACCACTGGTGGCTCCTGCGGAATATGGGTGGAACGGATTCGCCAGGCATCAGGATAGAGGTTATTGGCACGAGAGCCGATGTTCTTGACAAAACCCAGGGCGACATGATAGTAGGTGACGACGACAAAGCCCCTTGGGGTGTCGGCAGGCAGTGTGAGTGACTCACCGCGCAGGTAGCGTATAGCATCCTGCCAGTTCAGCTCCACGCGTGGATAAGCATCTTTGTCCAAAGCAGCCAGCATCGCCAATGCGGGCGAAGGGACAGTTTTAGGATCTTGCGCAGCATCCACAGTAACACCCGCATGCAGCACCTTCAGCGCACGTAAATCCTGCAGACGCAGTTTCTGCCCCTTGGGGCTCTGATCATGAGTAACCTCAGCAATGCGGTCTTCAATGGGAAGGCTTCCCTTTCTCATCACCGCCACAAAGAGTCCTTCACCACGGCTTTTCCCAGGAATAAAACGATAGACAGGACCCTCGAAACCAGGAAGCAACGAACCCGAGATGTTCCACTCGGGCTTTGTCTCCACTGATACCATCGTAGCACCAAGTTCTTGGCAAATCCAACGTACGTTCTCCTCGTTTTCCAATATATTAAAGGTACACGTACTATAAATAAGCAGTCCACCATCACGCAGCTGAGACCAGATGTCGCTGACAATTTCGCGCTGCAGCCGCCAGCATTTCTCCACGTGGCGTGGGCTCCACTCACGGATAGCATCCTCGTCCTTGCGGAACATGCCCTCACCAGAACAAGGTACATCGCAGAGCACCACATCGAACATCAGCTTGGACTTCCGGAAGTCACGTGGCATATTGTTTGTCACAAATACTTCACGATGGCCGAACTTCTGCATATTCTCCGCCAGTACCTGTGCCCGGCGACCTACAGGTTCGTTACAGACGAGCACACTGCCGTGGGGCAGACACGTACGGGCAACAGTGGACTTACCCCCTGGAGCGGCACAGAGATCAAGCATCAATACGGGTTCAGGAACCAATTGCCGCAACACCTCGTGGACGAACATGGAGGAGGCTTCCTGCACATAGTACAATCCGGCATGAAACAGCGGGTCGAAAGTGAAGTGCGGACGTGTGTTGAGATAGAAGCCCGTATTGCACCACGGTACACGCCGCTCAAAGTTAAACGGCATGTAGTAGCATTTCAAAGGATTCAGACGGATGGTGACAGGAGGCTCCTCGTCCAGTCCTTGAAGGAACTGCGCGAACAGCCGTTCACCCATCGTCGTCCGTGTTCTTTCCACAAATTCTTCAGGCAGTTGCATCACTTTTTCAAGGTTTCCGGTGCAAAATTACGATTTTTTTCCGAACTTTGCAACTTATTCCAGCTTTCTTGCGTCAAACGAGTGTAGAAACAATAAAAAAAGCTATACGAATATGAAAAAGAATCTGATAACAATGGCATTGCTGCTCACCCTCGGGCTCTCGTTACCCCTAGCAGCACAAGACAAGCAAGATGTCAAGGAGGAGCCTACAGAACTGGTAGACTCGACTACTACCGATGCGCTGGAAGCCTACAGCGACACCACCGACACAGCCTACGACTCAACCGTGGTAAGCGGTCCCCACCGCATAGGAAGCACCAACGGCAACTTCCATCTAGGCATCGATGACATAGGCGCCGGCGAATTAGGCAAGATAGCAACAGCAGGCGGTATCATACTGGCCATTCTGCTCATCATCTTCGTACTCTGCCCCGTAGCCATCCTCATCGTGCTGTTCTACTTCATCAACAAGAACCGCAAGCAGAAGCTGAAGCTGGCACAGATGGCCGTAGAGAACGGACAGCCCATACCCGACCAATTGCTGGTGGAGAGCAACGTCAACGACAAAGACTCCTACCAATCAGGATTGCGACAGGTCTTCCTCGGCATTGGCCTCATGGTTTTCCTCGGCTACAGCGCCGGTGAGATAGGATTCGGTATCGGAGCCTTGGTGTTTTTCATCGGACTGGGCAAGGTAGTCATTGCAAAGACCAACAAGCAGCAGCAACCATAAGCATTCAGAGTGAACCAACAAAATATTGTCAAAAACTTTAAAAAGGATACAACTATGAACAAGAAACTCATGAAATCAGACGACCGTGTATTAGCAGGTGTCTGCGGCGGACTTGCCGAATACTTTGACTTCGATCCCGTATTGGTACGCGTAGCCTACGCATTCCTCACTCTTTTCACAGCTTTCAGCGGTCTGCTGCTCTACATAGTGCTGTGGATTGTGATGCCAGACAAGAGTCGCATGTAGACCAAGAGGACAGATGGGACGGCTTAACGACATTGCTCTCGTTACACAGGTGGCGGTATTCCACAACAAACGGGCTTTCGATCAGCTTGTACGGGAATACCAGTCACCTATACGCCGTTTCTTCCTCACACAGACAGGCGGGGACAGCCAGCTGAGCGATGACCTGGCACAAGAGACCTTTATCAAGGCATACACCAGCATCTCGCAGTTTCATGGCACGTCAAGCTTCCTTACATGGCTTACACGCATTGCATACAACGTACACTACGACTATAGAAGGAGTGAAAAGCGGAAAATACAAGGTGACGATTTTTCTGCTGTCATGCCCGACAGCCCGATGCACAACCGAGGCCTTTCCGAAGGTGGCATGACAGCAGTAAGCTCTTCACTCTACACACAGCATTCTTCACTCAGCACCGACCTTCACCAAGCACTTTCCGTCCTGCGCGAAGAAGAGCAGACATGCATCACCCTGCAGCTCATTGAGGGCTATGCCATCAACGAGATTTCAGACATTACAGGCATGACGCAGAATACGGTAAAGTCGCACCTGAGGCGCGGCAAGGAAAAATTGGCAAACTATTTAAGAGAAAACGGATATGACAGATAACGAATTACTGGAACAACTGTTTCGCCCCATGCGCGAAATGAAGATAGAAGACAACGGATTCAGCGATCGTGTCATGCAGCAGCTGGCTAAGTCAACGGAAGTCCAGGCATCACACCGTACTGAGAGGCTCACACACCTGTGGACAGCCTTCTGCATCGCTGTAGCCGTGGTGTTGTTCATACTGATGCGCGGATGGATCACCATAGGCCAGGCCATTTACGACCTGCTCACCACACCCCCCACCCTTAACAGCCTACTGATGCTGATCATTGCCGTCAGCGTGCCAGCAGTATTAGCCCTCACCGAAGTGGTCAGGAGGGAACGGTTCAGTCCTATTTGACTTTCAGAACGTGTCTTCTTTATCTATCAGAACAAGTCTTCGGATTTCTCTTCGGCAGGTTCATCCGTCTGCCGGGGTTTGACGGGTGCTTTCAGCTGACCCTTCTCGTCAAACAAGCCATAGGTGGTACGGAGCACCAGGAACTCCGTGCGGCGGTTTAACTGGTTGCACTGTTCCTGCTGCTCGGCTTCCTTCAGACCCAGCACAAATTCCTCTGTCAGCACATCGCCCTCCTTCAGGAAAGGATAGCGCTCAGCCACTTTCCGTTTGATTGTCTTCGGACGGCTCTCACCATATCCCTTCGGTGTCAGACGGTCGGCGGCTATTCCGTGGTCTATCAGATAGTTCACCACTGTCTCTGCACGCTGCTGCGACAGACGTTCATTGTACTGGTCAGAACCCTTATAGTCGGTATGTGCAGAAAGTTCAATAGTGACATTGGGATTCTCCTCCAACAGCTTCACCAACTGATCCAAGGCCGTAGCCGACTCCGGACGAAGAGTTGCCTTGTCGAAATCATAGAATATGTTCTCAATAAGCACAGGTGCCGAGATGTTTGCCAAGGGGAATTGCAAGGTGTACTGTTCAGACTCCGTCACAGGCTCCACTTGAAGTTCCTCCTTATGATTAAGGAAACCCTTGCAGGTGCCAAGGAACACATAGCTCACACCCGGTTCTATCTCCTGTTCGAAAGAGCCATCACCTTTGACACTGAGTTTAAGGTTGGTGCCGTCGTTGCCCACCATATAAACCTGTGCTGCAGGCAGTTCATAGCCTTCCTGCTCATAGACCCACCCCTTGACAGTCTGCGTCACCTCCGATTTCTCAAAAGAGTAAATATGGTCCCATCCCCTTGCATCGCCGCGGTTGCTGCAAAAGTAACCCCGGTTGCTCAGTCCCTCAAAGGTCATGCCGAAGTCGTCGCCCTGGGAATTAAGCGGAAACCCTGGATGCTCTATCGTCAGCCGATTATCACCTTCGCGTTCCTTGGCTATGAAAATGTCCAAACCACCCATACCAGGATGTCCGTCCGAAGAGAAATAGAGATCACCGTTAGGACGGAAGGTAGGGAAAAGCTCATCGCCAGGAGTATTGATGGGCGCTCCAAGGTTCTCTATCACCCCCACGCCGTTACCGCCCCCCGTTAGCTGGACACGCCAGATGTCGTAGCCACCCAAGCTGCCACCCATGTCGCTGACGAAGTAAAGCCACTCGCCATCAGGTGACACTGCCGGATGGGCAATGGTAGCAAGCGTGTCTCGGGTCACGTTCAGTTCTGTGGGCTTTGCCCATGAGGCATCACTGCGCTGTGACACCATGATACGTGCATAGCGTGGATAGCTGGGATCGGTCTGACACTGGGTGAGATACATGGTCTTTCCGTCGGGCGTGAAACAGCAGGCACCCTCATCCAATGCGGAGTTCAGCTCAGAGTCGATGGTTTCCGGACGTCCCCATTTGCCCTTGTCGTCCTTCTGTGAAAAGAAGATGTCTCCGTTCTTAGTACCGGTGATGCCGCTCAGCTCGTCGCCCTGCGCCTGGTTGCGTGTAGATGTAAAGAACAGCTGGTCGTTCTGATCGCCCACCAGCATCGGGGAGTAGTCGGCACGGCGGGAGTTGAAGATATCCATGCGTTTCACCGTATACTTCGATCCTTGTTTCTTCCACTCAGAAGCATTTCTGGCTGATTCCAACCCCGTCCTTGCCAAGGCTGTCAGATCCTTGTTGTCCTGGCCATACAGGCTGTCAAGTGCTATCTGGAAATTCTTTTCCGCCTCCTTGTAATTACCGTTTTTCATGAGCTGCTGTGCCAAACGCAGATAAGTCAGCGAATCCTGCTGTTTGTAGCGGATAGCGTTGTTATAGGCGGCAATAGCCCGCTGTGCATAATTGATACGTCGATAGCACTCTGCCATCTTCATTGCCCGCTGCCCTCTCAGTTGCCGCTCCTTGGCAGGTGTCTGTGCGTAAGCCTTTTTATACTGTGTTGCCGCGTCATAATACTCACCCATGGAGAAGAACTTGTCGCCCTTCTTCATAGCCAAGTCTGCTCCGCAGCCCATCAGGAGCACGGCGCACACAACAACACACACTATGTCTGCAAGTCTTTGCATACCTTATTAATAACGCAGGGGAAGCGTCTTTATTGCCTCTCGTATCAGAATTTCTGGTTTCCCCAACGTACACTTTGAGGGAAAAAAGTCTTAATATGACACCAAAAGACATCTATTATCTTACTAAAGACTGTTTAGTATGATACTAAAGGCTGTTTAGTATGACACCAAAAGACATCTAGTATGATACTAAAGACATTTTATGTCAAAGGCTTATTTGCTTACAGTAACGCGGCGATTACTGGAATCTGTCAACACCTGATGGACGATGTCGGTGACCTGGTGCTTCAAACCATCAATAAACTCGAGAGCATCTTGTTGATAACCTGTCTTGTCGCGCTCTATGTCACGCAGTTTCTTCTCCCATATACCTGTCAGTTCAGCGCTCTTCAGCAGGTCTTCACGTATCAGGTCTATCAGTTCTATACCCGTTGGCGTAGCCACCAGGCGCTTGCGCTCACGGCGGATATAATGACGCTTGAAGAGTGTCTCGATGATGGCGGCACGGGTGGAGGGTCGTCCTATGCCGTTTTCCTTCAGGGCAGCACGCAGTTCTTCATCGTCGACAAGTTTTCCTGCAGTCTCCATGGCACGCAGCAGGGTGGCTTCAGTATAGTAAGGCGGCGGCGTGGTCTGCTTTTCGGTGAGCGTAGGAACGTGAGGACCGCTCTCACCTTTCTGGAAGACAGGCAGGGTGCGTTCTTCATCGCGTTTCTTTGCCTCCTCCTCGTCATTCTCACTCTGTTTGTCCTTGGCATAGACGGCGCGCCAGCCTGGCTCAAGGATGGTCTTTCCTGTGACTTTGAACTCCACGTCTTCCACCTTGCCCAACACTGTGGTCTGGGCGAATTTGCAGTCCGGATAGAACACGGCAATGAAACGGCGTGCTACCAAGTCATAGACATAGCGCTGGGCATCGCTGAGGTTCTGAGGGATGATGCCTGTAGGGATAATGGCATGGTGGTCAGTGACTTTGGATGAGTCAAACACTTTCTTTGACTTTGGCAGAGGCTTGCCACCAAGGGGTCTGATCAGATCGGCATAGGGGGCTATACCTGCGAAACGCGTCTGGAACAACCCATTCATGGTCTGCGGACACCTGGCGTAGACATCGTCGGAAAGGAAAGTGGTATCTACACGCGGATAGGTAGTAAGTTTCTGTTCGTACAATCCCTGAATGAGGTTCAGCGTCATCTCTGCAGAGAATCCGTACTTTTTGTTACAGTCTACCTGCAGGGAGGTGAGGTCATAGAGGGAAGGTGGGGTCTCGCGACCGTTCTTCTTCTCGACATTCGTCACCTCAAAGGGCTTATCGGCAATCGTAGCAAAGGCTTTTTCACCCTCTTCCTTGGAGGTGAAACGGCCTTTGGTGGCTGTAAAGGTTGTGTCGCGATAGACGGTAGCCAACACCCAGTAGGGCTCGGGTTTGAAGTTGTCAATCTCCTTCTGCCTACCTACGATGAGTGCCAGCGTGGGGGTCTGGACACGTCCAATGGAAAGAACCTGACGATTCTGGCCGTACTTAATGGTGTAAAGCCGTGTGGCATTGATGCCAAGAAGCCAGTCGCCGACAGCCCTGGAGAGACCGGCAATATAGAGAGACTGGTACTCGGACTGGTCTTTCAGTGAAGCAAAGCCCTCGCGAATGGCTTCATCAGTCATGGAGGAAATCCACAGGCGGCTGACAGGACACCTAGCCCCAGCTTTCTGCATGACCCACCGCTGGATGAGCTCACCTTCCTGCCCGGCATCGCCACAATTGATGATGCTGTCGGCAGCCTGCATGAGCCGTTCAATGACTGCAAACTGTTTCTTCACACCTTCGTCTTCCTTCAGACGGATGCCAAAGCGTGGAGGAATCATTGGCAACGATGAGAGGTTCCATGACTTCCACATGGGAGTATAGTCTTCAGGCATCTTCAGTTCGCACAGGTGGCCAAAAGTCCACGTCACCTGGTAGCCATTCCCTTCCATATAGCCATCATGACTGCTGGTGGCACCTATGATACGGGCAATGTCACGTGCCACACTGGGCTTCTCTGCTATACAAACAATCATACGGAAAAAGTTTCCTACCTTTGATTCAAGAATTTTTGGCTGCCCCTCTCTCAGAGTTTGCTTTCGCCCTCAATATACTGTGAGACAAAGAGATGGACACCGTCATACATCACATAGCTGAAGTGGCTGATCCAGTCGCCCAGGATGATCATACGCGCCCTTTTCGTCAGCTGCAGATCCACCTCTATATGGCGATGACCAAAGATAAAGAAATCCACGTTGGGATGATACTGTATATACTTCTTGGTGAAGAGCACCAGATGCTCCCTATTGTCACCCTGGTAGGGAGGCTCCTCCCCTCCGGGACGCTTCATGCGGCTGTGCTTGGCCCAGTTGAGACCGAACCACATACCCCAGCGGGGATGGACTGCAGAAAAAGCCCATTGGCAGGCACGGTTATGGAACAGAAACCTAATCAGCTTGAACTTCTTGTCAGGATCACCCAGCCCGTCACCATGAGCCAAAAAGAATATCTTGCCGTAAATCTCGGTGGTGAGCGGTTTCTTATGAAGAATCACGCCACATTCCTTCTCCAGATAGTCATAAGCCCAGATGTCGTGATTACCCGTAAAATAATGTACCTCCACACCCATATCGGTAAGTTCAGACAACTTGCCGAGAAAACGGGTGTACCCCTTGGGAACCACATAACGATACTCATACCAGAAGTCGAACATGTCACCCAGCAGGTAGACAGCAGCAGCCTTGTCCTTGATGGAGTCAAGAAAGCGTACAAGCCGCCGCTCCTGCATACGCTGATGAGGAATGGCCAAAGACCCGAGATGGGCATCGCTCAGAAAATAAACAGGTTTCATCGTTGACAGACTATTGGCTATTGATCATAAAAATCAGTCGAATCCTAATTCAAGGCGGGCTTCCTCCGACATCATCGACTGATCCCAGGCCGGTTCAAACACGAGGTTCACGTTAGCGCCGCTGATACCCTCGACACTCTCCACTTTCGTACGTACATCCTCCAAGATATAGTCGGCAGCCGGACAATTGGGCGCGGTGAAGGTCATCTCCAGCTCCACCGTGGCATTATCCTGCACGTCTATCTTGTAAATCATTCCCAGGTCATAGATATTGACGGGAATCTCAGGATCGTAGACGGTCTTCAGCACATCAACAATCCTCTCTTCTAATTTATTCTTTTCTTCTTGAGTCATCTTGGCCTGCAAAGGTACGAATAAATGAGCAAAAAAACAAATTAATTTGAATTTTTTATTTTTACACCTTCCCCTCCTCACGGTACGAATAGTAGCATCCGTCTGCCACAATAACATGGTCGAGGAAATGGATGCGCATGACATCGCACGCTTTTTTCAGCGATATTGTCAGTTGGTCGTCGTACCTGCTGGGGGTGATACTGCCTGAGGGATGGTTATGACAGACTGCCAGGATGGTAGTATTGGCCAACACGGCTTCACGCATGATGATGCGGATATCGACAGACACCTCAGTGATTCCTCCATGGGATATACACAACTTGCGGATGAGGCGGTAGTTCTGGTTCATCAGCAGGATCCAGAACTCCTCCACGTCTAAGTCCTGCATCACGGGGTGCATGTGTTTGTAGATGCGCGAGGCAGTACCCAGGTCCGGACGTTCCTCGGGGGTCTCCTGCTGGCGGCGCTTACCGAGCTCACAGGCAGCAAGGATAGTGATGGCCTTCGCTTCACCGATGCCTTTGTAATCCATCAGCTGGCGGATGGTGAGCTTGCCCAAGGTATTAAGGCTTTTATTGCAGTCGTCCAATACTTTCTGCATCAGTTCCACAGCACTCACGCCAGGTGTTCCAGAACCAATGAGGATGGCCAGCAATTCGGCATTGCTAAGCTGCTGAGCCCCTTTGTCGCGAAGTTTCTCACGGGGCTGGTCATCCTCTGACCAGTGTGCAATAGTCAGTTTCCCGCTCATTGATAGAAATTCTTTTCAAAGGCCGTGAACTCATCTTGCTTCAAGATGCAACGCTTCCACCACGACTCAATGAATCCCAGTCCATAGCCCATGAGCTGAACGAAGGCGGCAGGAACGGAGAGCAAGCCCACCCACAGGCTGCGGTTACGGATGGAGGAGTCGACAAAGATGACGGTGCTATAAAGCAGAAGGGGCAGAATCGCCAGGACACAGAGCATCAGGCCTACACCTTGGTGCATATTGTCAGTAGGACGAAGGCCATTGCCATCGAGCCACTCTCCGTAGCCGTATAGACTCACACCGACACAGAACAGCAGCAAAAGCCCGATAACACCAACGGTGAAAACCATAGGCAGCAGATGAACCAGCTTCAAAGTGCCCGGGTGACGCTTCTCGAGATTGATGCGGGCAATACCACTGTTGTAGACCTGACGGAAGAACTTGCGGAAATCGGTTCGGCGCTTGTGCCATACCCAGGCATCGGGCAACAGGCGTGTCTTATGGCCCGCCTCCACAATGCGATAGGAAAAGTCGATATCCTCACCAAAACGCATCTTCGAGAAACCACCAAGCTCCCGATAGACC
>Ga0247610_10001410_pt1 | contig 29948 bp, 24 predicted proteins | sample 174DNAGHGhighgp2_FD_193483 | JGI IMG/M metagenome (GOLD analysis project Ga0247610, IMG submission 193483) | Sheep rumen microbial communities from Palmerston North, Manawatu-Wanganui, New Zealand - 1742 DNA GHGhigh gp2 | ecosystem: Host-associated > Mammals > Digestive system > Stomach > Rumen...
CGAAATAGGAACCTTTGCGGGCTATTCGGCATTGTGTTTTGCCGAAGGTTTGACGGAGGATGGTTTGATATACACGTTGGATGTGAATGATGAAATCGAGGAATTTGCCACTCGATATTTTGAGCAGTCTGTTTATAAGGATAAAATAAAATTCATCATAGCCGATGTTGAGCAATGGTTACCTACGGTAGATGAAGTGTTTGATTTGGTATTTATTGATGGAAATAAACGTCATTATGATCGTTATTATGAGGCAGTTCTTCCGCGAGTAAGGAAGGGCGGTTTTATTTTGGCTGATAATACGCTTTGGGACGGGAAAGTTCTTGAACCTATTCAGAAAAACGATACACAAACACAAGGTATTATAATGTTTAATGAAATGATCGCTCAAGATAATCGTGTAGAGAAGGTTATTTTACCTCTTCGTGATGGATTAACTTTAATTCGAAAAAAATAGCGGTCAAATCAAGTTTTTTGCAATAAAAAAGGTCAACTAATCAGTTGACCTTTTCTGTTATGTGGATGGGTTGATTATTGTTTTACTTCAACCCATGTTCCTGCCGTATTAGCACGAGTAGTATGGTTGTACATAGCTTCAATACGTGTACTAGGAAGAATGTATTTACCCGAGTAAGTCGCACACAATGTCATTTCAATAATTACCTTTTTACCAACAGGTAGATGATTGATATAACTATAAACTTTATCATCTCTAACATCTTGATAATCTGGGATGTAATGGTTGCTATTAGTGCGGTCCTCGGTGCGTTTGTCTATGATTTCCCAACCTGAAGGAATAATGTATTCAAGGGCAAGGTTATCCAAGTCGTTGCTACTTAAGTTGGTTACCTCAATTAACGCAAGGAAGTTAGTACCTTGTGCAAGTGCACTGGCGTCAATACGGTTGTAGTCTAAATTGGTATATTCAACTTTTAGTCCTACGCCATTTTGATAGGCTGTTTCATTGCCATTAGTAGCGCCCTCTGTGTAAACACGAACAAAGATTGGTTTGTCACTTTGGTTGGTTACACTAATAGATTTAAAGGTGTTAGCATTTTCTTCCAATTGGTCTGCCCATGTAGAAGTGGTTTGAATGCTTTCTGTATGTTCTCCATAAGTGAATTTTGCTTTAAGAGGTTTGTTACTTACAAATGTTTTGTTGTAAGCGGCTATAGAGGCAAGAGAAATAGCTGCCGTTTGTGTACTCATCCATTCGTTGCTATTGATGTCGTTAGCAATCTTATTCGCCAATTCGGTTGCTTTATCTCCTCGTTTTAGTTGGGTTTCGATCATCAAGCGAAGGGCATTATCTCTGGTGTTACTGCCAAAGGTATAATTATAAGAATCATAATTTGGTTGATAGGTTGTAGCTTTATCAATCAATTTAACGGCAATGTCTTTACGTTCCATGAAAGCATAGGCTCCAGCTACTAACCATTGTGCCAAACTGCCTTTAAGGTCTTCTTCTTTCAAACGATTCATGGCTCCAGCTTCTCCTTTGTCTGCCATAGCAAGTACGTATAGACGATAAGCTTGGGTACTTACTTCATTGTACCAAACGTAACTATCGGTTTGTGGAGTAGTCCATTGACGCGATTTGTTTGAAAGAGCATTTATAAGTTTAGTTTTGAGTCGATTAGGAACATCATACCCTGCTTTTTCTGCCTCGCATAGGAAGTGTAAAACGTAGGTACTTGCCCACATATTCGGTTCACTGCTACCTGCCCAATAGGCCATGAGTCCTTCTGAGGTCTGGAATTTTTGAAGGTCATGGATACATTGTTTGATAGCATTTTCAGCTTTTTGTTTATCCGATTCTTTTAGATTGATTAAGTCGTTTAGATAAAGTTGGGCAAAAGCTTTCGATGTGGTTTGTTCTACACAACCATGTGGGTAGTCAATCAAATAGCTTAAACGAGAAGAGAATCGTATGGCTTGAGGGTAAGAAACTTCTACTTTAAGGTTGTTCGTTTTGTTTTCACCAAAAGCCTGTGGAGTGAAGTTTTTAGTCTTGCCTGCTTCTATTTGAATGTCTTCAAAGCGTTGTTCTACTTTGGCTAATGATCGAACATCAATTTCTGCTTCATATCGAGCCGTTAATTTAGCCGATTTAGCAATAATTCTAATCGTTTCAGTGCCATTGCTTGAATTTACTTTTATGCGGAAATTGGTGGTTTTATCACCAGCCTTGTTGAAATATAATTGAGCTGTTTTATCACCAATAACGCTTAGTCCATTAGAACATTCTATATTGGCCGTTACGTTATTAATGTTATCGGTTGTCGCAAAAATAGTGGCAGGAATATTGATTTCTTCTCCTGCTGTAATAACACGAGGAAGTGTTCCTAGTACCATTAAATCATTGCGAACAGTAACGCCTTTTTCTGCATTACCGTATGCACCATTTTCATTGTCACAAGCAACAACCATCACACGAACCTTACCATTGTAGTTTGGTACGTAGAATTGGTGTTTTTTGGTCTCTCCTTTGCCTAAAGTATATGGACCTTCAAAGTGAACAATAGGGGCAAAGCGATTGACAATTGCTTTGGGACCATTTTCGGCTTCCATGTCACCTCCAATGCTGAATATTTGTTCAATTTTACCACCGTAAGCTCCTAAAATTATGTCGTAGTCGTCCCAAGTACGAACACCTAAGGCTTCGCGTGCATAGAACGTATTCCAAGGATTTGGTGTTTTGAAGTGGGTTAAATTCAAAAGTCCTTCGTCTATAATGGCTAAAGTGTATGACATGGCTTTGCCGTTTTTTTCCGAAACACTTACTTTATATTCTGTCTCTGGTCGCCATATATCATCGGTTTTAATTTCTGGGGTTAATCTGCTTTCTGCTGAATTGACTGTAAAATTAACTACACCATACATACGAATTGGTCGGTCGTTTCGACGTTTATAAGGTTGTATTAAAGATAGATGAACATAAGCATTTGGTTGCATTTCTTTGGTAACAGGAATGCTGATATTGGCACTTCCGTTTTTAACGTCAAATACTTCCGAATAAATCACGTTATTACCATTTTCGATGCTTGCTAATACTTTTGCTCCATCTTCTCCAGGAATGGTAATGGTGATTTTTTCGCCAGGAGCATATTCTTTTTTATCTGTTTCAAATGTCAATGCTGTAGCATGATTTGAGTTGCTTGAACGACGAGAATAAACCGATTCCCAGTCAAAATATGCCATCAAACCTGTACTATGCTTGCCGTTTTTATCTTTTACTTTAATGAAGTATGTACCCCAATCATCGTCTTCAATTTGAAGATTAAATTTTCCTTTTCCTGATTCGTCAGTTGTCACATTAAAGTTTTTGATAGGGGTATAGTATTGGTCATTGTTATAGCTGGCTAAAATACCATCGTAAGATGACCACCACCAATACCATTCAACTTTGAATATTTTAACATTCACTTCCGAATGACCTATAGGATTGCCATTGGCATCTACACTCGCGATATTAAATGTATGAACTTTTCCTGTGGCTAATTGGGTTTGATCTTTTTGTGGCGATTCAATACCAATATAGCGGTCGTATGGTGAAAAATCAAAAGAGGAAACGTCGATACTGAAATTACCTGATGGTTCGTAAACTTTTGTAGTAAGTTTGGCCGTAAGCATACCAGGAGCATTGTTGCCAACGGAGTATATGGCGTTTACAATAGTATCTCCTACGTCATTGGTTTTGCCTGAGTATAGCGTACTTTGCTCGCTTGAGAAACTTTTCGAAGGATCATCGAAGCAGTATCCTTTGAAATTTTTAAATTGCGTAGTTTTAGAATAAAAATCGGCAGAAACATCAAATTTTAAATGACTGGCTTTGGATCCTTGTAGCCATTCGGTATGCAGTTTTGCCTTAATTGATTTGCCATTTTTAATGACGTTATCTTGTGGTTTAAAATCAATTTTTAAGCGATTTGGCTTAATTGTTTCCACACGAAGTGTTTTGTTAAAGATAGCTCCTCCGATTTCAATTTTTGCATTCCAAAATCCCGTTTCTACATTTGGATCTAAAGGTAGGGTGAATGCAAAAATTCCCTTTTTATCGTATATAACCGATTGCTGTGCCATTATCTGACCAAGAGGATTAGTAAGGGTAAGTTGGATAGGATGACCTTCTGGTAAGACTTTATCTCTGTCGTAAACAATAAAACCTAAGTGTATGGTATCTCCAGGACGCCAAACGCCTCTATCACCATAAATAAATCCTTTCAAACCGCGTTGTATTTCGCTTCCTGAAGTGTCGAAGTCACTTAAATTAAGACTGCTTCCATCATCTACTCGTAAGTAGGCTTTTTGATGACCATCGGTGGCCATAAGGTAAAATGGAATACTTTTGTCGTAATTTATAACACAGTGACCTTCACTGTCGGTTTTGCCTTCTGCAATTTTTTGTAATTGAAAATTGTATGCCGTTACCTCAATGCCACTTTCACTTTCAGCTGTAAGAATATTTCTTACCCAAATGTTCATTTGTTTGGTGGTTCCGCTTTTCGCGATTATGGCCAAGTCGGTAGCTACAACGTATGTGCTTGTTTTTAGGTATCGGTAAAAATAATCGTGTGTAGGGTCGTCCGATTTTGACCAATCCCATTCTCCTTCGTTGTAGAAGTTATAGTCGCCCCAAGCCGCAGGAACGTCTGATTGCTCCGTTTCATAAACAAATTCTTTCTCGTTTTCAGCTATTAAGTCTTTGCGAGAGTATTCGTTTTCATTGGCTCCAGGGTAAACCGACATGTGTTTGTTACCTGTAATTTCTATTTTATAAATGGCTCCAGCTTCAGGTTGGAATAGCTCTTTTAAATTAAGGGCAAATACATTTTCGGTGGTTAAATCAAGAGTCGCATCTTCGTCTAAGAAAATAAGTTTACGTGCAACAATTCGACCTACACGACGAAGTCCTGTGTCATAATTAGCATTTAATTTATTGCATTGTAAGAATTGACCGACACTATTTGCTTCAATTTTAATAACTCTAACGATGACCGCTTTGAAATAGGTTGAGGTAAACGTTAGGTTCATATCTCCCGAAAGGGGCATGATAGTACCCTGTTTTACGTAACTAATTTGAGGTTTTAAAAGAGTCGTGTTAAGTGTAAATGAGTCGGAGTTCTCTAATTCTAAATTGTTAGTGCTTTTAATGCCTTTGTTAACGTTGATTTTTATACTTTTTTTATTGTCATTTTCTTGGAAATAGAGTTTGACGATGTTCCCTGAAACTTGAATGCGGTCGTTAGTTTCGCTATCACTATAAACCAGTCCTTTTAAGTCTTGTTTGGTGTCAAGGTATTTGCTAAATGAAATCAAAACGCAATTTTTTTCGTTTTCAGAAAGCTTAGCATTAATTACACACATTTTATCTTTAGCAGGAATGGTGATGCTTCCTGATTCGTTACCATCGTTTTGTTTGGTGTTAAGTTTGTAACTGAACTCTTTAACTGAAGCTTGAGCGGGTACTCCTTTGATTTTAGCTTGGTGTTTTTTGCCCGATATATCATGTATCCATTCAACTTCTACGTTTTCTGAAAATGAAACTAACTTTTCGGCATCGGCAGGAGTTTCGTTATCGGCACTTACCCAAAGAAAATCCAAATCATAAAGATTGTCATCTTGTTTTTGAGGCGTGATGGAAAGGAATTTACCGCGTCCCTGTAAAGGCAAGGTAGTAACTTCAAAACGAAAAGTTTTGTATTTCTTTTCTACGTCAGGAAACAGAGATTTTACATCTACCGTTATGGTGTATTTTGTATTTGGTTCAAATTTTTCTTTTGGAGAAATCTGTAAAATGTGGTTGTCTATGAAATTGATATTGAGGGCAGTATTAGGGGAAATACTGACAATTTTTTCTAGATTATTCTTGTCGAGTTTTTTGAAAGTTTCGGCAAAAGAAATTTCAATATCCCCAGTTTTCGACACGCGGTCGCAAGTGTAACTATTAACCAAAGGGTTGTAACTTTGGTTATTGTCTTTATGACAACTTGTTAGAGAGAATAACAAGGCAAGACCTATGAGTAAAAACTTGTTTTTCATCATAATTAAAAATGTTTGTATATATTTGTATATATATGTTTAAAAAACTTAAATGAGTAACAAATATATAAAAAAATATAAATTCATTGTCATATTTTTTTTATTTGTGGTGGTGATGATGATTTGGTTTGTAGTAATGCATTTGATTACGCCAAATCCTTTATTTGAAGTGGGTTATTCCACTATTGTGGAAGATAAAAAAGGAAATCTTTTAGGCGTAAAACTTGCAGACGATGAACAATGGCGTTTCCCTATGCCTGATTCCATTTCTTATAAGTATAAAAAATCTTTAATTTGTTACGAGGATCAGCGTTTTTATTATCATTTTGGAATAGATATTCTTGCTTTAGGCAGGGCTATTTATCAGAATCTTCAGTCGAAAGAAGTTGTATCGGGTGCGAGTACAATCACAATGCAATTGGCTCGTATTTCTATGGGTAATCAGAAACGAACTTTTATACAAAAAATAAAAGAAATTAATCGTGCTATATACCTTGAATGTGTGTATAGTAAAGAGGAATTGCTTATGTTGTATGCAACGCATGCTCCTTTTGGTGGAAATGTGATAGGAATTGAGTCGGCAGCATGGCGTTATTTTGGTCATCGTGCTCATCAACTTTCATGGGCAGAGGCTGCGACTTTGTCGGTTTTGCCTAATTCTCCTTCTTATGTCAGACCTGATAAAAATAACGGTCAATTGGTGCAAAAGCGTAATTTGTTATTACGTAAATTGTGTGACAAAAAGGTTATTACTGAGGAGGAATATAGTTTGGCATGTATGGAAAGTATTCCTAATGTATTTTCTAGTTTTCCTAAGGAGGCGGTTCATTTGACTAATTATATGCACGCGAGCAAGAAAGGAACAAGAATACGTACTACACTCGATTTGGAATTACAACAAAAAGTACAAAGAATTGCCGATGAATATGCTCAAAAATATACGCTTCAGAATCACATTCATAATGTAGCGGTACTTGTGGCTGAATGCGAAACAGGAAATGTGCTTTCTTACGTAGGGAATGCTTCGTATATGGCAGATGCTCGTTTTGGCAACATGATTGATATGGTTCGTGTACCACGAAGTACAGGTAGCGTTTTAAAACCTGTTTTATATGCTGCTATGCTCAGTGAGGGTATCTTATTGCCTCAGTCGTTAGTCCCTGATTATCCGTTCTATATTGGGGCCTATCATCCTTTGAATTTTAATCGAGAATATAGTGGGGCAGTTCCTGCTTATTTGGCGATAGAGAAGTCTTTGAATGTGCCATTATCGCGTATGTTGAAAGACTATGGGATAGAGCGTTTTCTATCGTTGTTGCGTCATTGGGGATTGAGTAATTTAAATAAGGATGAGGATTATTATGGATTGTCTCTGATAATTGGTGGAGGAGAAGAGAGTTTGTGGAATTTGTGTGGGATGTACGCCTCATTATCACGTTCTTTGTATCGCACAGAAGAATGTATTCATCCATTATATTTAGTTGAAAATAAAACGACTCCAAGGGTTTCTGAACATACGATTTCTCCTTCGGCTTTATGGTTAATGGAAGAGGCTATGTTGGGGGTTAATCGACCAGAGGAGGAGGCCGATTGGCAAATGTTTAGTAGCATGAAACCTTTGGCATGGAAGACGGGAACAAGTAGTGGTGGTCGCGATGCTTGGGCAATAGGGATGTGTCCTAATTATGTGATTGGAGTATGGGTTGGTAATGCCTCAGGTGAAGGACGTGCTGGTATGACAGGAGTGGGGAATTCAGCCCCTATTTTATTCCAAATTTATTCGTTGCTTAAGAATGATTTTTGGTACCGTCAGCCTTATGAAGATATGACGTTGGTGGAAGTGTGTCACGAAAGTGGTTATCGGGCTACTGCCAATTGTTTGAATGTAGATAGTCTGATGGTTTCTCAAAAGGGATATTTAGTAAAAACGTGTCCGTATCATAAGTTGATTCATTTAGATTCAGAAGAGCAATATCGAGTGAGCAGTACGTGTTATAGTCCATATAATATGGTGAATAAATCATGGTTTATTTTACCACCTGCAATGGAATATTATTATAGAAAATGCCATGCTGATTATGTGCCTTTGCCTCCATTATTGCCAGGGTGTAAGGACGATAATGTGTCGCCTATTGAGATTGTTTTCCCATTGCATAATACAGAATTGGTTTTGCCAAAAGATTACGATAAAAAGGAGGAAAAATTTGTGTTTAGGGCGTCTCATCGAGATAGTGAGGCTAAACTTTATTGGCATATCGATACCGATTATATTGGTTGTACCGAAACCATGCACGAAATAGCCGTAAGGGTTACTTCTGGAGTGCATATTCTAAAAGTAGTGGACGAGAATGGTTATTCTAAGTCGGTTAGATTTGTGGTGAGATAAAGAGCATTCTTTGAAATTGTGCTTAAAATTTAAGTTGACGGAACCTACTTTATTTTCAGAAGTACAAGAAAATTGTATGGATAGGCTACTAAAAGGAGATAAAGTTTTACAAGTGTATCAAGATTATTTAGATTCAAAAGAATTTGATTTGATATGAGGATATCATAGATTGTGGTAGGGTATTTATTTTTTTTATATACGAAGGTAGAATATATCTAAGTTTCCTTCAAAGTCTCCTACTCCTTTTTGTAAGGGACTTGGGGTTCACTGGCTTGAAGAGCCAATTCTTCGTTTAGAAAATCAAGAACATAGACGGCTCCTTGGTAATATAACCCTGTGCGTTCATCTTCAATTTTCTTAAAAGTTTCTGAATTGTAGAGCAATTCCATGGCATCTTCTAGTGAAAGTCCACGGTCTTCCATCAACATCAGAATTAGTTCCATAGATAAACTCTCAATCAAGAATTGCTTGTCTCTATTATGTTGTTCTTGGGAGGTCATAGTGCTACTTTAGTTAATGTTGATATTGCAGTGGGGGTTGCAAAAAAATATTGAAACTTTGGTTCTACAAATTTTAGTCTTTTAATCAATTCTTCTATACTAATGAGTTGTCTCATAAAAAGATTTATTGTTACACCAACTGTGTCATCAGCAATGGGTCCATATACAATATCATAGTTGTGCATTGGAAGTGTAGAACGATTATTTCTATTCATTATAATAAATTCTGCCCATTCTTTGCTGTAGAATTCAAAACTACAAATTTTAAGATTTGATTTTTTCGTTTCGTCCCATTCAAAAACTGATACAGTCGGGTTTCCATTTCCTGCTTTTGTAACGGTAAGTTCTGCCATGCGATAAGCTTGTGTATATGAATCACTTAAGTAAAAACCTTGACCGAAATCTTTACCTCGCTTACCTTTAGACAAGTCTATTACATCAATATCTACATTTGATCCATGGTACAATCTCATAGGCTCAGTTCTCCTCCATTGCGTTTACAAATACGGGTACAGTCTTCAACAGCATCTTCAAGAGATTGAGTGTGTTCTACGTCATAGAATTCAATTAAAAAAGAAAGTCCCTTGTACTTTTGTAAATAGGCGTATGCCTGCTGATTTGACAGTCCAAATCGTTCTGCAAATGCCCCAATACAAGTTACAAGGTACTCTATAGTATTTATTTCTTTTCCTGACATAAAATTATTTTCTCACTTTTAGCAATCTTATAAAAAGATAAGGATGCATATTTGTTAAAGAGTTCTTAGACACAAACTTACACTTTTTATTTTACTTCTCCAAACGAATTGTTTTTGTTGTACAACCCCAAAAAACGATTAGTCTCCGCTAAAGGTGTTTTAGAAAGAATAAGTAGAATACCATTGTTTTTCACCGAGTTTTTACTCCTTCACTCGGTTAAAGGTGAGACCTACGTCGTCTATGTCGGCATATAGACCAGAATAGTTTTCTAAGATGAAGAATTTGAGTTCATCATTATCGATGGTAATGTAGCAATATTCCCCATCAATTCGATATCTTCCGTTTACTGATTGTTCAAAATCTTCTATCCCATGGTTTTTGAACACTTTCTTCATTATGGGTAAGATGCTTATTTTTAATGTACAAGTTTGGTCTTCGTATAGAACTAAATCTATATTTGTGATTTTAGTAGAAAAGTATAGAATTGTATTGTTTAAGAAAGATTCTTCTTCGTTTGTTGTTTCTTCTTTGATTATTTCCTTGAGACATCTTTCCTCTAAAGAGTAGGTTCCTGCAATTTTATTAGAAGTAACGGTTTTATTACATCCAATGAGTAAACATGTAAAGAGTAAGAATGCTAAAATTTTTTTCATAATAGGTTGTTTATAAGTTTTTTAATAATCCCTCACATCCTTCTAAAATATCGTTGTAGGCAGTGCGAAAGTCGCCTGAGTACCAAGGGTCACTGACGTTGCCAGGACGGGAGGTAAAGTCCATAAGTTTACAGATCTTATTGTCATGATCACCACCCAAAATGCGTTGGGCATTGCGTACATTCATATTATCCATACATACAAAAAGGTCGAATTGACCGTACATTTCTGCTCTCAATTGTGTCGCACGGTGCGAGGCATTAGTAATGCCATGTCGTTTCAACTCCGTTTGTGCAGGCGGGTAAATGGGATTGCCTATGCCATTCCAAATTTCTTCGTCGCTCGTGGCCGATGAGGCAATGAAAAACTCATCGTTTCTACCGCATTTATTGACCAAATCTTTTAAAATGAATTCAGCCATCGGAGAACGACAAATATTGCCGTGACATACGAACATGATTCTTTGCATAAAATGGATATAATAGATTGTCCAAATTTACAAAAAAACTAAAATGCTCCAATATTTTTGCCATATTTTGTGGGATTGGGTTATCTGTTTAGTTTTTAAAAATAGAAAAAAGTATTATTTTTACGCAAACTTTAGTTGTAATGTGTAAGTTATTTATCATTTTAGCTATGATTGTTCGTATTAGCGAAATTGAAATCTATCCTGAGTATCTTTCGTCTTATCTTGAGGCTGCTCATACAGTAGGGGCAACTTCGGTAAAAGAAGAGCCAGGCGTGATTTGTATTTATCCTATGCAGGAACAACGCGATAGCTGTCAGATACGAATCCTTGAAATTTATGCTTCGGAGGAGGCTTATCGTAGTCATATTGCTTCTCCACATTTTCAGACCTATAAGCAAGGAACTCTTCACATGGTTAAACATTTGGATTTAGTGGATATGTATCAAATGGCTCCTGAAACGTTGCCTCTTATTTTTAATAAAGCGAAAGATTCCGTTTCAGATAAATGCAATATGGACATTAAAAAGTAATTTTAAATTTAGAATATGATGAAAAAAATTCTTTCCTTGTTAGCTTTAGGCTTAGCTATTACAGTGCAAGCACAAAATGTGACTTTGCCACGTCCTAATCAAAAAGCGACTTCAACTTCTATGGTAGAAACATTGGCTCAACGTCATTCTGTTCGTGAGTTTGCTTCTACTCCGCTTTCATTGCAAGAACTTTCTAACCTTTGCTGGGCAGCTTGTGGTATGAGTCGCGATGACAACCATCGTACAGCTCCTACAGCTCGTAATTTGCAAGAAATTAGATTGTTTGTCTTTATGGAAAAGGCTGTTTATGAATATGATGCTAAAGCTAATATACTAGTGGAAAAAGCCAAAGGTGATCATCGTGGTCTTATAGCTGGTACAAAGGCTTTCAAGCAAGATTTTGCTGCTACAGCCCCCGTGTCGTTATTGATGGTAATCGATTTTGATAAGTTTGGTTCTATGGATCCAGGAGCTATTCAGATGGGTTGTGTCGATGCTGGAATTGTGTGTGAAAATATCAACCTTTATTGTCAATCTGTAGGTCTTGCAACCGTGCCACGTGCTACACACGATAAAGAAGGCATACGAAAATTATTGGGCTTAACCGAAAAGCATTTGCCAATTATGAATAATCCTGTTGGTAAACCTAAAAGTAAATAATTCTTGACTATTGTATCAAAAAAACAAAAAATCGGATGCGTTGTACATCCGATTTTTTTATTGTGTTAAGTTGCCCCACAAGGACTCGAACCCTGACATACAGAACCAGAATCTGCTGTGCTACCATTACACAATGGGGCAATGCGGTTGCAAAGATAATAATTATTTATATTTTGTCAATATGATTTTGGATATAATCCAAAACCATTCGTATTTCATTGTATGAATAGTCGTCTCCTAAATCTTCTTTGATGGGTTTTAGTTTGTTCTCTTCTTTGAATTTCCGATAACTGGCAATAATGTTTTTAATCTTATTTTCTTCAACAAATTCTTCTAATGTTAGTTCTCCCGTGCTTACAAACATCGAAAGATGATTAACAATGGTCGATTCATTCAGATTCCTTTCTTTTGCAATTTCAGGAATACTTTTACCTGCTTGGTAGTGGTTGTAAGTAATCATGTGCGTAGGAAGGTCTTTGTCGTCGGTAAGTAATGATGGATTTTTATCTTCTTCTAAAAGTGTTTTTGATCGGCGTTCTTCAATTTCTTTTTTAGTAAAATTACTTTTGATAAAATCAATAATTTCATTACCATATTTTTGAATAAATACTTTTCCTAAATTGGGAACTCGAGCCAATTCTTTTATGTTGGTTGGTAAGTATTGAGATAGATTTTTTAATGTCTTTTGTTTGGTAATCTTATTGGCTTCAATGCCTAATTTAGAACTTTTATCCATTCGCCAATCAGAAAGTGCAGTAAGGAACTTATCTTTAGCTATATTGACGTTTTTATTCTTTAAAGCTCGACTTTTCTCTAATTCGTTGTCGATAGTAGAAATGGCTCGGGCATAGAGATATTTTTTTAAGCTATAACCATTTTGACAATACTGAAAGACGAAAATTTTTGATTTAAATTCTCTATCTAGTTCTTCATAAATGGTAGAAAAACGTGCTTGTTTTTCTTTATTGTCAATTTCTAAATCATCAAGTTGATTGATGATAGAAGAATAAGCATCGTTAAATTCTTTAAGAAAATAGTCAATTCCTTTTAAAAAACGTTTGTTGATAGTCTGGTCATTTTCATAATCAGAACTCTTATTTATTAGTGTGTCTAATTGTTTACCAAATTTCTCACCAATTAAAGTTATGTTGTTATAAAAATAAGCGATGTATTCTTTAAATCTTTTCTCAAAAGATTCATCATAGATTATCAATGTTGTTTTTGAAATGTCGTAAAGTTGAGAAATTTTCTTGTTAATAGATGAAAAATCAAACAACTCTTGAGCCATTTCTATGTAGTATCTTTTTTGGAGATTATCAACTTCTTCGAAGCTAGGTTGCATGTGCTGGATTTCTTCTACAAAGTTGTTGATTTTTTTATCATTGATGATGGACGTTGTTTTGATTTTAGAACTTAGAGTCATTCCTTCTAGACTTCTACATCTACTTAGAGCGACGTAAACTTGTCCGTGTGAGAAGGAGGCACTCGCATCAATAATGGCGTGGTCGAAAGTTAAGCCTTGACTTTTATGTATGGTAATAGCCCATGCCGTTTTTAATGGAATTTGGACGAACTTTCCATCAATAATTTCTATGATTTCGTTGTTTTTGGGGTCTAATTCAAAATGACAGTTAGTCCATTCTTCTGGAGAAACAGAGATGGGGTCTTTTTCTTCATTACACAAAACTTCAATTTCATCTTGATTAAGTTTGGTAATAATGCCAATTTTTCCATTGAAGTAGCGTTTATCCTTTGATGTGTCATTTTTGATAAACATGACCTGCGCTCCTTTTTTTAGTTCTAATGATTTAGAAGTAGGGTACATGGATTCTGGAAATATGCCTGTAACTTCAGCTTCAAATGTAAAAGGAGGGGAAGATAATTCGTTTAAGCGTTTTTCATTAATGTTGTTGGCTTTGTTGTTGTGAGTGGTAAGTATAATTGGATTGTTTTTTGAGGAAATGTCTTCGAGAGGGATGTAACGACTATTTAGTACTTCTAAGACTTGATGATCAATATTATTATCCCTTACTTTATTAAGAATATCTATAAATTTCGGGTCGGATTGTCGATAAACTTTTTGTAATTCAATGGGGAGATAGCGACTTTCTTTGAGTGCTTTACTACTGAAAAAATAAGGCGTGTCGTAATAGTTTTTTAAGATCTCCCATTCTTCATCTTTTACCACTGGTGCCAATTGCTGTAAGTCTCCAATCATAAGTAATTGAACGCCTCCAAAAGGTTTTTTGTTGTGCCTTGCAAATCGTAGGGCATCATCAACAGCATCAAGCAAATCGGCTCGTACCATGCTTATCTCATCAATTACTAGGAGGTCAATACTTCTTATGAGATTAAGTTTCTTTTTAGAGTATTGTTTGGCGTCTCTTTTCTGATGAATAGGTCCTCCATCGGGGATGAATAGTTGCGGTGGAATCTGTAAAAATGAGTGAATCGTCATACCACCAGCGTTGATGGCCGCTACACCAGTTGCCGCAAGGACTACCATGCGTTTGGAAGATTCATCTTTTAGCTTTTTTAGGAAAGTAGTCTTACCAGTACCCGCTTTCCCTGTTAAAAAAATATTTGTGCCTGTGTATTCTATTAGTTTGTTGGCGATTTCAATTTGTTTGTTGCTTTCCATTGTTAGTTGTGTTTTGTTTTTATTCTTATTCCATTATCTTCAAGTATAATTTTTCTGTTCTTGTAAAGGTTTCCTATGGCTTTTTTAAATGTTTTTTTGCTAATACCAAACGTATTATAAATTATTTCCGAGTCGGAATGGTCAGTAATGGCAATAAAACCACCTTCCTCTTTGATTTTTTCAAAGATTTGTTCGGAAATATCACTTACTTTCTCGTATCCTGGTTTTTGTAAAATTAAGTCGATTTTACCATCGGGACGAATGGTTTTTATATAAGCTGTTTTTTTGTCTCCGATGTTGATTTGTTCGAATATCTGATTTTCGTATAATAATCCCCAATAAGAACTGTTTATTATGGCTTTGTAGCCTAAGTTGGTGCGTTCAACAATGATGATTTCAACCGCATCATTTTCTTTGAATTCCGGGGACTCTTTTTTTAGGAATTGACCAAGTTTTGATGAACAGGCAATTCGTCCTGTGTCGGCATCAATGTAGGTAAAAACGACCACATTATCGTCTTCAAAAACTCGGCGTTGTTGTTCTCCGAAGGGCAAGAATAGATCTTTGGGTAGTCCCCATTCCATAAAGGCACCAGCCTTGTTTACTTGTTTTACTTTTAAACAAGCAAATTGTCCCACTTGAGTTAAGGGAGTTTCGGTGGTGGCGATGAGTCTATCTTCTGAATCTAAATATATAAAGGCATCAATGGAATCTCCCACTTTTGCATCTTCAGGAACATAGCGACGAGGCATCAAGATTTCTCCTTTATCTTCACCATCGAGGTATACACCAAAATCAAGAGATTTAACTATGGTTAGTGTGTTGATTTTCCCTACTTTAAGCATAATGAGTTCTATTCTTATTAGGATTTTGTGCAAAGATAATAAAAAGTTGAAACTACAAAAGGTTGGATTTTAATTTTTACAAACCGAAAGGTTTCTTTAGAATTAATAAAAAAAGATGGACGAAACTTCATAGTCTCGCCCACCTTACATAAAATTGTAATATGAAAAAAATTTATTTATACATAAATCGTTTGATACTATTTTTAGGCGTTTTTGCAAACTCTTCTTTCATTAATTCGATTTTAGAAAGGTGACAAAAACTTGGAACAACTTTGTTGAGTTTTTGAATGTTTTGTTTCATTAGTTCGTCAGCCGAGATGCCTAATTTTTCAGCAACGGTCAAATCTGGGTAAACTAAACCGACTAATTTACCATCGCGTTCAACAACGATTGATTCAATTACGCCTTCGAGATTGTTAAGTTTGTCTTCAAGTTCTTCAGGATAGATATTTTGTCCAGAAGGACCAAGAATCATATTTTTATTACGACCACGAATAAAAATGTTACCGTTTTTGTCGATAATGCCAAGGTCACCTGTTTTTAGCCATCCATCAGCGGTGAAAGTGGCTTTAGTAGCTTCTTCGTTTTTGTAGTAACCCAACATAACGTTGTCGCCTTTGCATAGAATTTCGCCGACTACTTTTTGTTGATTTGCAGAATCGATTTTAGCTTCCATTCTGTCGCAGCTACGACCGCAAGAGTACATTTTGTATGTTTTGTAATCGGTGTATGCAATTAAAGGACCAGCTTCGGTCATTCCATAACCTACACAATATGGGAATTTGATGTCGCGTAAACAACGTTCAACTTCTTTATTTAGGGCAGCACCACCAATGATAAGTCTTTCTAAGTTTCCTCCAAAGGCTTGTTGTAATTGTGTATATACTTTTTTCTTAATCAGACCTCCAATAATTGGAATGTGCCAAAGAATTTTAATAGCAGGTTTTTTAATAGCAGGGAAGATTTTGCCTTTGAAGATTTTCTCTATGATTAGAGGTACCGAAAGTACCATAAATGGTTTTACATCTTGGAATGCTTGCATCAAAATTTGTGGAGCAGGAGCTTTGGTTAAAACTACTACATGAGCGCCTCCTGCTAATGTAAAGATGAATTCAAACATCAAGCCAAACATGTGAGCCATAGGAAGTAATTCCAATAATTTTCCATTTTCTGGAATTGGAATATAGTCAATAGCAAATTGACAATTTGAACTGATACTTCTGTAACTTAGCATTACCCCCTTAGGTGAACTTGTAGTTCCTGATGTATAGTTGATTAGCGCTAATTGATCTAAATTATCGGTATTGTAGTTTAAATCTTCTTTACTAAATCCGTTTGGATATGCTGCTTTGAAGTCGGCATCCCAATTATTCATTGCTTTTTTAAATTGCTCAGTTCCATATACCATTTCAAAGTTATCAAGCGAAACAATACCTTCTAGATTTGGCATATTGGCTGGATTTACTTGATTTTGTACGTTTTGTGCAGCAAATAAGATTTTTGAGTCAGAGTGGTTTACTAAACCTTCAATAGTTTCGGTGGCAAAATTTGCCATAATACTAACGCCAACACCTTCGTACGCAGCTACAGCAAGAAATGTTACAGCCCAATTGGTCGAATTAGGACTGCAAAGAGCAATTTTGTCCCCTTTTTTAATGCCAGCATTTTTAAATAAAATACCTATGCGGGCCATTTGTTCAGCCATCTCTCCAAATGTATATTTTACTGTGCCTTTGTAGTCTTCTATTGCATCGTCATTCCACTTTCTAGTAATAGTGTCTTTGTAGTATGAAAGAAAGTGCTTTGTTTGATTTCCGTTCATAAAATTGTTCTTTATCATTTAAAATTTACGCTGCAAATATATTTTAGAATTTGTCAAAAAGACAAATAAAAGTGTAAAAACTTGTTTTATTTTGTTGATTTTTAACAATTTAAGAACTTTTTTGCACACACTTTCAATAATTGTGTCAATATATGTATGCACATATTTTTTGATTGTGTGAATTTTTTTTAGTAATTATTAATAATTCGAAATTGTAGGGTAACTTGAGTAAATAGTTACTTTATATGATTAAAAGTGAAAAAAAAAGCACTACAAGTTGTAGTGCCTTTTTACTTATCATGAAATGGTTATCTTATTTGTTTTTAAGAAGATCGCGAATTTCAGTAAGTAGAACTTCTTCTTTAGAAGGTGCAGGTGCGGGAGCAGGAGCTGCTTCTTCTTCTTTTTTCTTTAATGTAGAAAGTTTATTGATTCCTTTCACTAATAAGAATACGCAGAATGCAACGATTAAGAAATCGATAGTAACTTGTAGGAAATTTCCATAATTCCATGTTACAGGTTCCATTCCTTCACGTACAGGGAATGTTAGACTTAAGTCTGTAAATTTAACACCACCGATTAGATAACCAATTGGAGGCATGATGATGTCATTAACTAATGAAGTTACGATTTTACCAAAAGCACCACCGATGATAACACCGACTGCCATATCTACAACATTGCCACGCATAGCAAAGTTGCGAAATTCAGTTAAAAATTTGCTCATTTTTTGTTATATTTAAAGTTATACTTGACAAAAAAAGTATCTCCTAAAAGTAGAAGATACTATTTTATTATTATTCCAAAGATCAACTATTAAAGTTGATCGTCAATAACATCGAATAGAATAATATCTTCGTTGTCTTCAATTGGCGAATCAATAATAGCTGATGATTCTTCAAATACGACGTTCAAATTGATTTCCACTTCGGTAATCATTTGACGTGCTGCATCTGTTACAATGCTTTCTGTGACTACTGAGGGATTTAGATTTTCCGCTACAGCATTTCCAGCACAAAGTAACGCAACTGTTAGTAAAACATTTTTAAGTAAATTTTTCTTCATACTCTAAACCTTTAATCTAATTAATAAATATATAAACTGTTTCAATAAATGTCTATTTAGAAGCGTCTTGGCACCCCAAGACGCTTGATTATTTACAAAAATAAAAGTTGAACTAAAATATAGATTGGTAATAAGATGATTAAAGAGAATTTAATCATATATCCAAAGAAACTTGGCATTTTGATTCCAGACGATTCTGCAATCGCTTTAACCATGAAGTTTGGACCATTACCAATGTATGTCATTGCTCCAAAGAATACAGCACCAATGGAAATAGCTTTTAGTAATATCTCTGGGATACCTGCTACAATATTGCCTCCAAATCCTGCGATAACATCAGTAGGAAGTCCTGTTGCTAATCCATGGAATGCTACAGCTGTTGGGGTGTTATCAAGGAACGAACTTAACAAACCTGTTGCATAGTAGAATTGCCAAGTTGAATCAAGTCCTAACGAAGCAGCATTTGCACGTAAGTACATAAGAGCAGGAGTCATTGTAACGAAGATGCCTAAGAATAAAGCGGCAACTTCAATAATTGGATCCCATGAGTATTTGTTCAATTCGTAACGCACTTTTTTGCTAGTTGAGTACATAGAAATACCAGCTAATGATAAAAGAACGATTTCTCTTAGGTATATTAACCAAATAGGAGCATCATGCTCAGCCATTGCAGGAATATTTCCTGGGTTGATGAAAGCTACAGAAGCTACTACACCAACTAACAATAGTAAGTTAACTTTTCCTCCTAATTTGATAGGTGTAACTTCTGAACTATCAGCATCAATACTTGTCTTATCTTCTTTTTTGTAATAGTAACTATCAATGAAGAAGTAAAGTACTAACAATGCAGCACCTGTAAATGCCCATTGTGGCAATAAATTTAAGAACCAAGTGAATTCAGCTCCACGTAGATAAAGCATAAATAGAGGAGGATCACCAAGTGGTGTTAATAAACCTCCACAGTTTGCTACTGTTGCAATGAAGAATAGTACTGTATGAACCGTGTATTTACGTTGTGAGTTAGTCGTTAATACAGGACGAATAAGTAGCATTGCTGCTCCTGTAGTTCCCATGATGGAAGCTAATAAATAACCCATTCCTAAGAATAGAGTATTAACGGCAGGTTTCGCTTTAATGTCGCCACTTAAGTGAATACCACCAGTAATAACAAAAAGTGAAAGTAATAGTACAATAAATGGAATATAATCAAATAAGACTTGATGCTCTAATTCGTGAGTTAGTCCATTCATAATTAAATAAATAGCAACTGGAACTCCTAGGAATAATGAGACGATTAGTTTGTTAACGTTTCTTTCCCACCAATGCTCTGCAATTAGCGGACCTATTGCAATCATCAATAACATTATTCCGAAAGGAATCATTGCCCATGCTGGCATTAGAAATTCTGCTGTTTCCATTTAAACTTTACCTTTTAAAACTTTTTAACGCACAAAGGTAAATATTTTTTTGTTTTGTTGTATGTTTTTTTTGTTAAAAAGTGTTTTTTGCTTATAAATACTTTTTTTATGTATTTTTTTTATTTTATAGTAAAAGGGAGTTCTAAGTGTGATAGGAGATTTTTGACTTTTGTTTTATATAATTTTTTATAACATTTCTAAAATTTCTAGTGGATCATCGATGATAATATCGGCACCAGAAGCAATAAGTTCTTCACGTGTTCGGAATCCCCAGCTTACACCAATGGCTTTAACATTTACGCGTTTGGCCGTTTTCATATCTATACTGGTATCACCTAAATAAAGGATTTCATTACGACTAACATGGGCTTTTTCAATGATTTGCTCCACCATCAAGGGGTTGGGTTTGGTGGGAATATCCTCGCTTTTGCCTTGTACCATAATGAACTCAATATTTGGAAAGAAATGAGGTACAAGTTTTCGTACGCCTTCTACAAATTTGTTGGAAGCGACGGCCATCATTATATTTTTATTTTTAAGTATTTCTAATAGTTTGGTTATATTTTTATATGGACGGGTGAGGTCGTATGTATGGGCAATGTAATAGTTCATAAAATAGCGATGAACGTTTTCGTAGGTTTCTTGAGAATAGTCTTTAGGTAGGGCTCTTTCTATTAATTTTTCGATTCCATTGCCAACAAAATAATGGTAGGCTGATTCGTCGTGAGTGGGAAGTCCATAATGAAATAATGCTTCGTTGCAGGCTTTGGATAAGTCGGCAATGGAGTTTAATAGTGTTCCGTCAAGGTCAAAAATTACTAATTTGATCATCGTAATTTATTTTGGTGGTAATGTGGTGTTACGACAAAAATGAAATAAAACATTGATAATAAAACTACCATACAAGCGATGGCATAGGAGTAGGAAAATGAAAGTCGTTCGGCTATACTACCTCCAACGAATATGCCAATGCCTATTCCTAAATCCCAAGAAGTTAAGTAGGTTGATGTGGCAGTTCCGCGTTTGTTGTTAGGTGCTAAATTAATGAACAAATTGTTGTATGCGGGGAAAGTAATTCCATAGCCAATACCACAAATCCATGCGGAAAGTAAAAAGAGTGTTGATAAATAGTCTTTGGGGGCGTAGGTACAGAATGCTAGTAGTCCTAGAGCTACAACAATTACGCAAGTTCCCACTGTTATGACTTGAGTTAAGTATCCTTTATCGACCATTTTACCAGAATAAACTCTCGACATCATTAGTCCTATGGCATAAATGGTAAAAAAGTATCCGCTGCTGATATTTAAGTGGATTTCGCTAGCATACATAGCTATATAATTTACCAATTGTCCGTAGGCAAATGCTATGAGCATAAAAGAGCCTCCTGCAAATAATCCTTTTTTGAGAATGAATCGGTCGAGAGAAAGTGGAGGTCTCACAATTGGAGGTCTGAATTTAGTTTGTACAAATGAGGCAAAGGTTATGCCTAAGGCACAGCAGCCTAAGCAAATAAAAGTGATGGTTTTGAAAGGGATATGGTTGTATAAAAAGATGCCCGTCATTGGTCCGATAGCCATGGCGATGCTACTAAAGATTCCGAATATGCCGACAGCTTCTCCTCGTTTACTTGCAGGGGAAACGTCGATTATGAGGGTGTTTCCTCCAACTGAGGTAGATCCCATTCCTAAACCATGTATCATACGAACTAAGATGAGCAGGGCAATAGAATTGGCCCAAGGGTAGCCTAAAAAGAGCAATCCGAAAATGCTAAAGGTGGTTATGTATAGTGGTTTACGATAGAAGGCATCCATCATGTAACCCGAGAAAGGACGAATGCAAAGGCAGGCTAAACTATAGGTGGATATGATAAATCCAATAATGCTTTTATCGCTATCTACTACATTACTTATGTGTATTGGAAGTATGGGTAGAATTAGGTAAAATGAGAAAAAGAATAAAAAATTTGCGCCACAAAGGCATAAAAAGTTCTTATTTAAAACTTTCTCGGATTCCATAGTTTAATTTTTTTTGCAAAAGTAGTAAAAAAGCGTTTGTTAGAGGTGAGGAATTATGATGATTTTAACTAAGAATAGCAGTTACGCCTGCGAAAATCATATATACATAGATGATTTTGCGTAAAGTTTCGGAAGAAATTCTGTCGAATATAAGTTTACCAATGTAGGATCCAATAGCGACTCCAACACATGTTGTTATCCAGCCATAACAAACAAAAGGTGTGATAAATCCGTTGTTTGCTCTGAATGCTGTAAGAATGAGGTTGCTAATCAGAAAGAAGGCTTGTGTAGTAGCCATATAGTGATTTTTGTCGGGTTGCGAAGCAAGAAAATAGATAACGGCAGGTGGACCATGCATACCAAATAATCCGCCCATTGCTCCGCTTAGTCCACCCATGGTTATTTGTAAAAAACAGGTGGGTTTTACGTTGATATGTTTGCAAATAAATAGAAAATACAGACTTAGAATGATGAGTGTTATGCCGAGTAAAAGTTTGAGATGGGTTTCGGCAGATTTCGCAACATAATCGACAGAAAAATAGGCAACTACACTGAAGGCTAATAATATAATTGTAAGTTGTTTCCAATTGACTAACCGCCACATCGATATAAGTACATAAGCTGAAAGGGTGGCAGCAAGAAGTCCTGAAAGTGTCGTTGCTTCGGCATAAGATGGTGTAATGAATGGCAAGGCTGTCATGATAAAGATGCCGAATCCGAAGCCAGATACACGTTGTACCAGACTTGCTCCTATACAAAGGAGAATGAGTATTAATATTAGTGATATTGAAATGTCTCCCATAACAGGTTGCAAAGGTAGGGAAATCTTATCATTTGTTAGTGGGGTGAAGTTTGAATTTTTTTAAAATTCAACACGATGTCGTAAGAAACGTTTAATACAATAAAGAATAGGACGGTAGAGGTATTTTTGACAAAATAACCATTCTCCATTGTATTGAACGAATGATCCTCGAATGCCTTCTTTGAATTGATATACCGAATTGGCGGTATTTCCAGGGGCAATTCTTGCAAAGTCGAAAGTCTCAACGCCTTGATTTTGAGAGTAGTTTAGGATGTAATCAATTAAAAAGTGGTTGACGGAAATTTTGCGATTGCTTATGTCATTGGCAGCATATACATCAGTAATAAAATCTTTAAAAATGTAGACAATTCGGAAAGCGATAATTTTGTTTTCGTTATTTTTTACACTGAACAATTGAAAATGTTGGTCGCTCAGTAATTTCTTTATTTGGTAAAATGTAACATGGTGACCGAATCCTTTGAATTCGGCCATTTTATTGTACATTTCGGTGAATCGATAAACTATTCCATCGTCCCAATCATGCATCGCATCGGCTGTAAGTTGACTTTCGTGTGCTTTGCGGATATTGCGTTTCCAATCGCTGGAATAATGGCGATTTTCAATGGAGGTTTGAATAGTAAGTGGAGTGGAAAAGGAACCTAAAGGTCGTTTATATCCTGCTTTTCGAATGGCTATTTCAAAATTTGGGCTATAAGTAGTGGTTGAGTTGGATTCTACGATATCGTATTGATGACTTAATTCCTTATAGAAATTGGTAATCTGTTTTTCTAAGATTTTATTTCTTTTAGCCCAACATTCACCTTCAATTTTTATGTATGTGATTTTGAAGTATTGGGTAATTCGTCCCATACATGCGATGGTGTTTTCTTCGGTCGAATCAATGAAAAATACAAATCGATCGTCGTTGGGTTGGACGTGCATTTTGTACCAACCTTCACTTTGAGTAAACGGAACATGCTCAAATGTTTGAATGCGTTCGAAGAATATGTCTTTACTTACTTGCTCCATTTGTTTTTTAGTTTTAATAAGGTGGAACATAAGCGTGAGTATTCTTTTGTGATGCAGTGGTAAGGTGTTTGAATGGCTCCGAATTTTCGGAAAGAATGTTCAACGGATTCTATCATACTACCTTCAAAATCGAATACTTTTGTCAGACTAGAAACCTTCTTGATTGCTTCCCAAACAAGGAGTGATGAGGCACCAGTAGATTGGTATTCCATGTCAATTGCAGAGATGAGGTCATAAGCAGAGTTTTGATCATAAACGATGAAAAGTGCAGCTATAAGTTTGCCTTCTTCGTTGTTAGCACCTATTAAAAAACCATGATTTGATCGGATACTTTCATTGATTACATGAGTGACCAATTGTTTGGAAAGAACATTGGTTTGATTTTTGACAGCAAGTTGTTTACATTGGAAATTGTAGAAATCAACAGGATTGATGTCGTACGTTATGCTACAAGTTTTTGCTGCACGACGTATATTTTTCTTTTTGCTATCGTTAAAATTTTGAAAAACTTTTTCTGTGTCCGAAATGTTTTCAATGCGGTAGGTATAGCGTGTGGTTTGTGTAAAATGATGCCAATAAAATGGCAACCAATTGGTTTGTTTGTAATGCCAACATTGTTGGTAGTAATGAATATGGGCTTGTTCTATTTGACCGATAAAAAAGTCGCAAATGCGTTTTTCTAATGAATATTTACGATTGGTAGAAATGTTTGAAGGATAGTTTATCCAAATGCCGCTATGTTGTGTGAGTTGGGGTTGGGTTAGGAAAGTAAAACCAAGTTTTTTATACGTATGAAAGACCATGGTCGCTACGATATCGTTTCCTTCATAATAAATCCAAACATCCCATTTTTTATTTTCTGGTGAGCATACGGCATCGAGCCACCATGCTTGTAAGAAAAGTGGAATTTCTGGATGTTTTTCACAAAAACTTCGGTAGATGGATTGGTTATCTTTCATATCAAAAGCAAATGTAGTAAAAAGTTTGTAAAGTATGATAAACTTTGTAGGTATATAAAGTGATAGAAAGGAAATACTATTTTCACTTTTTCACTTTTCATTTTTCACTTTTTTGACTAACTTTGCAATTTATTAAAAAAGAATCAATCAAACATTTATAAAACTTGTACTAATGGCTAATAAATTCAAACGTACAACTATTACATCGGCACTTCCTTATGCCAATGGTCCTGTCCATATTGGACACATGGCAGGCGTGTATATTCCTGCCGATATTTATGCTCGCTATTTGCGATTGAAAGGTGAAGAAGTATTATTTGTTGGAGGAAGTGATGAACATGGTGTTCCGATTACAGTAAAGGCTCGTAAAGAAGGGGTGACTCCACAAGATATTGTTGATAGATATCATAAAATTATTAAAGACTCTTTCGAAGAATTTGGTATTTCATTTGATGTTTACTCTCGAACAAGTAGTGAAACTCATAGAAAAACGGCTTCAGATTTCTTCAAGACTTTGTATGATAAAAATGAGTTTATTACTCAAATTTCTGAACAATATTACGATGAAGAGGCTAAACAATTTTTAGCCGATAGATACATTACTGGAGAATGTCCACGTTGTCATGCTCAAGGTGCGTATGGCGATCAATGCGAAAAATGTGGAGCAACTTTGAGTCCTGATGAACTAATCAATCCCAAGTCAACTATTAGTGGTAGTAGTAAATTGGTAAAGAAAGAAACGAAGCATTGGTATTTACCTCTTGATAAACATGAAAAATGGTTGTCTCAATGGATTTTGGAAGACCATAAAGAGTGGAAAACCAATGTGTATGGTCAGTGTAAAAGTTGGTTAGATGGTGGTTTGATGCCTCGTGCGGTGAGTCGTGATTTAAATTGGGGTATTCCATTGCCAATTGAAGGAGCCGAAGGAAAAGTGCTTTATGTTTGGTTTGATGCTCCTATTGGATATATCAGTAATACAAAAGAAATTTGTGCCGCACATCCTGAAAAATATGGAAATTGGGAAAAATGGTGGAAGGATCCTGAAACTCGTTTGGTTCACTTTATTGGTAAAGATAATATTGTGTTCCATTGTATCGTATTTCCTGCTATGTTGAAGGCAGAAGGTAGTTATATTTTACCTGATAATGTCCCTGCAAATGAATTTTTGAATTTGGAAGGTGGTAAAATTTCTACTTCTCGTAATTGGGCTGTTTGGTTGCATGAGTATTTAAGAGATTTTCCTGGAAAACAAGATGTGTTGCGTTATGTTTTGACGGCAAATGCTCCTGAAACAAAAGATAACGATTTTACTTGGAAAGATTTCCAATCGCGTAATAATAGTGAGTTGGTCGCTATTTTGGGTAATTTTGTTAATCGTGCGATGGTCTTGACTGCAAAATATTTTGGTGGTAAAGTTCCAGCGTTAGGTGAGTTGACGGATTATGATAAACAAACACTTAAGGAATTTGAAGATGTTAAGGGCGAGGTTGAAAAATTATTAGATGTATTTAAATTCCGAGATGCTCAAAAAGAAGCTATGAATTTGGCTCGTATTGGTAATAAATATTTGGCAGAAACCGAACCATGGAAATTGGCCAAAACAGATATGAACCGCGTGGCAACGATTATGCATCTTTCTTTGCAAATTGTTGCTAATTTGTCAATTGTTTTTGAACCATTTTTACCTTTCTCTTCAAAGAAACTTCGCGAAATGATTAATATGCCATCGTTTAATTGGAGTGATTTGGGTAAAATAGATTTATTAGCAGAAGGTCATACTTTGGGTGCTGTACAATTGTTGTTTGAGAAAATCGAAGACGAACCTATTGATGCTCAGATTCAGCGTTTGGAAAAAATCAAAAAAGAAAACGAACTTAATAACTGGAAAGCTAACGATATTCGTTCGACTATTGCGTTTGACGATTTTGAAAAATTGGACATTCGTGTAGGTACCATTTTGGATTGTCAAAAAGTGCCTAAGGCTGATAAATTGCTTCAGTTTAAAATTGATGATGGTTTGGGAGGAAGAACTATTGTGAGTGGTATTGCTAAACATTACGCTCCTGAAGAACTTATTGGAAAACAAGTTTGTTTCATTGCTAATTTAGCTCCTCGTACCTTAAAAGGTATTGAATCACAAGGTATGATTTTGAGTGCAGAATCATCGGATGGATCTTTGGCTGTAATAACTCCAATTAAAAAAGTAGCTCCTGGAAGCGAAGTAAAATAGGTTATGGAAAATTTAACGTATAATACACAACTTAAGCAATTGGCTTTGCCTGAATATGGAAGAAATATTCAATGTATGGTGGATCATGCTCTAACGATAGAAGATAGAGAAGAACGTCAGCGTTGTGCCAATACCATTATTAATATAATGGGAAACATGTTCCCTCATTTGCGTGATATAAATGATTTTAAACATAAATTGTGGGATCATTTAGCCATTATGGCTGATTTTAAGTTAGATATTGATTATCCATATAGTATTCCTCAACCTGAGAAATTCAAAGCAAAACCAGCCAAAGTGCCTTATCCTAATACCAAGATTAAATATCATCATTATGGAAAAGTGTTAGAAATGATGGTTAAACGTGCTGCTGAATATCCTGATGGTGAAGAAAAGAACGTGTTGGTGAATTTATTGGCAAATCAGATGAAGAAACTTTATACCATTTGGAATAAAGATGGAGTGGAAGATCAAAAAATTTTAGCTGATTTGTGTGAAATTTCGGAGGGAAAACTGAATTATTCGGTAGATGAAATTCGTTTTTGGATGAAAGAAAATATCATTAATAACAATAATCAATACAATAACAACAATAATAAAAATAAGAAAAAGAAACACTCTAAATAAAGAAATATGGGAAGTTTTGTTATTCAAGGTGGACGCCATTTGAACGGTGAGTTGGTGCCTCAAGGAGCTAAGAATGAGGCATTAGAAGTGATTTGTGCTACTTTACTTACTAGTGAAAAGGTTATCATTAACAATATTCCTAATATCTTGGATATTAATAACTTGATTGAGTTATTAAGAAATTTAGGAGTGAAAATAGAGCAATTGGGCGAGCATGATTATTCGTTTCAAGCTGATGAGGTGAATTTGGATTATATAGAGACGGATGATTTTTTTAAAAGAAGTGCTTCTCTTCGTGGTTCGGTAATGATCGTTGGTCCACTTGTAACTCGTTTTGGTAAGGCGATTATTCCTAAGCCAGGAGGCGATAAGATAGGTCGTCGTCGTTTGGATACACATTTTATCGGTATTCAAAAATTGGGTGCGAGTTTTGAATATTTTAGTGATAAACAAGTGTATTCTATTTCTGCAAGCCGTCTTCAAGGGACTTATATGTTGCTTGATGAGGCGTCTGTTACAGGAACTGCCAATATCGTTATGGCAGCAGTTTTGGCAAAAGGTCAAACAACTATTTATAACGCAGCCTGTGAACCATATATTCAACAATTGTGTACGATGTTGAATAAGATGGGGGCAAAAATTTCGGGGATAAAGTCAAATCTATTAGTCATTGAAGGGGTTGATGCATTAGGAGGTTGTACGCATACTGTGCTTCCTGATATGATAGAAGTGGGAAGTTTTATAGGTATGGCAGTGATGACTGAATCGGAATTAACAATAAAGGATGTTTCTTACGAAAATTTAGGAATCATTCCTGATGCATTTCGTCGATTAGGAATCAAATTGATTCAACAGGGAGATGATATTTATATCCCTAAGCAAAGTGGTTATACCATTGAATCGTTTATTGATGGATCGATTATGACCATTGCTGATGCTCCTTGGCCTGGACTTACTCCCGACCTTTTGAGTGTGCTTTTGGTTACAGCCACAAAGGCAAAAGGTAGTGTTTTGATCCATCAGAAAATGTTTGAAAGTCGTTTGTTCTTTGTCGATAAGTTAATCGATATGGGGGCTCAAATTATTCTTTGTGACCCGCATAGAACTACCATAATTGGTTTGGCTGATAAATTTAAACTTCGACCTCAGGTGATGACCTCTCCCGATATTCGTGCAGGTGTGGCATTATTGATAGCTGCTATGAGTGCAGAAGGAGAAAGTGTTATTCATAATATTGAACAAATAGACCGTGGTTATGAACGTATAGATGAACGTTTGAATGCTGTAGGTGCTTGTATTAAACGTGTTTAGTTTGTTTTAATTTTATTACATGAAAGATCGTACTTATTATAAAAAGTTTGAAGAGTCTTTGGTAGAAGAATTGTTGTCAACTTGTGATTCATACCCTAAACCAGTAGAGGCAGAAGCTCCTTTTATTATTACTGTTGATGAAATAAATGAGGTGTGGGATAGAGTTGCACCAGAATATATGGTCGATGCGGTTAAGAACGTTAATCAGTATCCTAAATACACGTTTGCAGTGCCAGGATTCTTTGGATTGGCTTTGGCTAAATTGTGGGATGAATGTTGGGCTGATAATAGTGCAATAACTTATGCTGAACTTTGTGGACCAGAGATGTTTGATAATGCTGATGAATATATTTTGCAGCACTTTTTAGATAGACAATTGAATACAGAGGAATCAGAAAAACTTTCTGATCAAATGAGGACTTTTGCTCAACATGCGATGGATAAAATTCGTCATGAGGATATTGAACCTCAAACAACTCAAGCTTATTATGTATTAGCTCATTCGGCACGTGCTGTATTTAGAGCGTCTGTTGCATTAGAATTGTCTAAAAAAGGGTATAAATATCAAAAAGAAGAGCGTTACTTTTCGTGAGAAAAAGTGAGGTATAAATATGTCAAATATTTAGGTTGATATTTACGTTTTTCTGATATTGTAAACGAAAAGATTATTTGAAATAATACCCCCCGAAAGTTTAGCTTTCGGGGGGTATCTTTATTTATGAAGTAAGTCTACTCGACTTATGCTATTATAGTACCACTTTGAAACCTTTGTTTCCAACACGTACGATATAAATACCTCCATTTGACACGTTGATAGTGGTCAAATCTCCAGAGGCAATAGTTCTGGTTACAACTGAACCATAGATATTGTAAACCACAATGGATTCGCCTCCTTCGGTACCGCGTACATTTATGTCGCCATTTGCTCCATATACCAACACTTTGCTTTCTTTACTAACATGGTTTATACCAGAAACGTGTTGTTTAATGGTGATGACCAAATCATCAATGTTTTCTGCAAATGGATATGCTTCGTTATCGGTGTCAGGTAAATAGGTAGCAGTAGTATTGTCTTCACTGATTTCCCAATATTCTATTCCATTGCCTAATGGAAGTTTATTACTTGTTCCGTTAATTAAACCATAGATCTCTAAATCAGCTAATTTAAATAAGATTTCTGCTGGATTATTGATATCTTCTACGGTTAAACTTTCTACATCTGAAGCGATGGCAGTAAATTGAA